>Ga0310834_100141_pt1 | contig 120843 bp, 106 predicted proteins | sample SM_ome_2_FD_201314 | JGI IMG/M metagenome (GOLD analysis project Ga0310834, IMG submission 201314) | Sorghum-adapted microbial communities enriched on stacked mutant (SM) sorghum from Joint BioEnergy Institute, Emeryville, California... ... | reverse complement strand
TGGGGCCTCCCTAGATCCGTGGTTTGGTCGCTTTGGATCATGAGGCCCCAGCCCTCAATCAGCCATCACCCTCGATAGCGTGTCGCAGCTGGCCTCCCACATTCATGGCGAAGAGCCTGAATAGTAGTGCGCGTGCGAGAGAATTTGAAGGCGCTGGTTGGTTGGGAAGCGCGCTGGTTTCGTGACGAATCGGACGTACGCGGGCCGCAACTGGTCGGAGCAGGTTTGCCGCACGCCGGCCTTGCTACCCGCGCCAGCGCGTACTCGCACGGCCGATCGCTGGGCCGCGGAACACGCCCGCCTCAGCCGGCGACGGGTAGGCGCTGGAGGCTGCGCACGTACTGGAGGAGCGTGAGCAGCACCTGCTTGCTCGACTCGCGGTCGCGGGCGTCGCAGAGCACGATCGGCACGCTTGGATCGAGGTCGAGGGCCTCGCGCACCTTCTCCACGCTGTGCCGCTGCTCCCCGAAGAAGCAGTTCACCGCCACCAGGAACGGGGTCCCGCGGTTCTCAAAGTAGTCCAGGGACGGGAAACAGTCGGCCAGCCGCCGCGTGTCGGCCATGACGACCGCCCCGAGCGCGCCGATGACCAGCTCGTCCCAGAGGAACCAGAACCGCTCCTGGCCGGGCGTGCCGAAGAGGTACAGGACGATGTCGTCGCTGATCCGGATCCGGCCGAAGTCCATGACCACGGTCGTCGTGGTCTTTCCCTCGACCCCGGTGAGGTCGTCGGTGCCGATGCTCGCGGTGGTGATGTGCTCCTCCGTCCGCAGCGGCAGCACCTCGCTGCAGGAGCTGACCAGCGTGGTCTTGCCGACGCCGAAGCCGCCAGCGATGAGCACCTTGAGCGCGACCGGCCGGCGCCGGCTAGAGGGCCCGGAGTCCATCGATCACCGCCTGCAGGATGTCGTCGCCCGGGGCGCGGACCGCCGCATCGGCCTCGAAGGTGGAGACCAGGTTCGCCTGGATCAGGTCGCCCACGAGGACGCGCACCACCCCCACGGGCAGGTCCAGGCGCGCGGCCAGCTCGGCCACGGTGGTGGCCGTACGGGTCATCTCCAGGATCGCCCGCTGCTCCGGCTGAAGCCCCACGAGGTCGGCGTCCGGGGCGTAGAGCGCCTCGACATACGTGAGCATGTTCAGGCCGCTGGTGAACGGCCGGGACCGCCCGCCGGTCAGCGTGTACGGACGCACCACCGGGCCGGCCTCCTCGTCGAGCCAGGTGTGCTCCTCGGCCGCGGGCGCGGCGGAGTCGATCGGGACCCGGGGGTTGGGCACGGTGGGCACCGCGACGGCGGGGACCGCCGCCTTGCCGACCGCGCGCGTGCGGCGGGCCGGCGGTGCGCTGGTCGTCGCGGGCACGCGGCCGACCGGAGGCACGCTCGGAGGCGCGGTCGGTGTGCGGGCGGCCGGCGGCGAGCCGGGGGTCACCCGGGCGCGGGCCGTCACCGGCGCCTCCACGGCGGCCGGGCCGGGCGCCGAGGGCGTCGCCTCGCCGATCTTTCGGAGACGGTCGGCCTCGTCACCAGAAGCCGAATCACCAGGAGCCGATTCACCAGCGGCCGAATCACGGGTCGCCGCCCCGATGGTGGCCTTGTCGACCGTGGCCCTGTCGACGGTGGCCTCATCGACGGTGTCTTTCTCGGCTGTGGCCTTATCGGCGGTGGTCGTATCGGCCGTGGTCAGGTCAGCGGACGCCGGGTCGACCGCAGCCGCGTCGACCCGCGCCGCGCCCGCGCTCGCCGGGCCAGCGCTGGCCGCGTCGACCCGGCCCGCCTCAGCGGCGGCGCCCCCGGTGGCCGCGTCGACGGTGGCTGCGTCACCGGTCGATGCGCGGCGCGCGGACGGTTTGCGGGTGGGTGCGGTCGGGGCGTCGGGCGCTCGTTCGGTTGCCTCGGCGGCCGGCTCCGTAGCGGGTGGACGGCGTCGCCGGGGGCGGGGTCGCCCGCGCCCGGTGTTCGACCGGTGCCGCGGCCCGGTCCACGGGGATTCCTCCGGGGTGGGCCCGACGGCGCGTTGCTCGTCATCGCCCATGAAAGATCACCCTGCGTCGACCGGCGTCGTCGGGCGCGACGGGGACGTCATGGTCTGGCCGACCCGCTTGACCAGCATGGCCATCTCGTACGCGATGAGCCCGATGTCGGACGCGGCGTCGGCGAGGACCGCCAGGCAGGCGCCTTCGCCCGCGGCGGTGACGAAGAGGAACGCGCCCTCCATCTCCACGATCGTCTGGCGGACCGCGCCCGCGTGGAAGTGCCGGCTGGCTCCCCGGGCGAGGCTGGAGAAGCCGGACGCGATCGCGGCCATGTGCTCGGCGTCGGCTTCGGTGATGTTCGAGGAGGCGGCGACGAGGAGACCGTCGACGGAAAGCACGATCGCCTGGCGCGCGGTCGGCACTCGTTCGATGAGGTCATCGAGCAGCCAGCCGAGCCCTTCGGGGGCCTGGGTCGTCATGTCGCCTCCGTCGCCTCGCCATCCGCATCGTCGCCGGCTCGCCGGCGTCGGCTGGCCCGGTCGCCGCTTCCGGCGTCCGAGCCCTGCGCACCAGACTGCTCCCCGCCGCCAAGTCCGCCCGGCGTGGTCGCCGGGGCCGGTTGGTCGCCGCTGACCGCTGCGGGTACCCCGGGGTCGGCCGCCGGACGGTCACCGGGCTCGGGAGCGTCGTTGGCCCGGCCCGGCGCAATCGACTCCGCCGCCTCGCGGCCGCGGGCCAACCCTGCCTGGAACGACGACATCATCGCCCGAATCTGCTCCGGCGAGCGAGCACCGCCGGGTTGTGTCGCGGTCGGTTCTCCGCTTGCTGGCGATGTTCGTCCGGAATAGTCCGGTTCGTCGGCGGGGCGCGGAACGTCGCGGCGCCGGACCCGTCGGGGCAGGTCGTCGGGGCCCTCCGGCTCGATGACGTCGTGCCGGGCGTGCCGGCCCAGCGGCTTCCCGGTCGTGGCGACGATGACCTCCCCGGAGCGTCGCTCGTCGCCCGAGCCGGGGTCGGCGGGCCGGTCCGCCGCCGGGCGGCGGGACGGCAGCGGGCCGCCCGGGGCCGGGACCGGGGTGAAGCCCGCGGCCGACCGGGGCGCCGTGGGCGAGGCCGAGGAGAGGGGAACCAGCCCGCCCGGCGTCGGCTCGATCGCGGCCGCCGATCGCTCGACCCGCCGGGTCGCGGGCCGGTCCTCGTCGGCGGACCCGGCGGGCAGCGCCGGCGGTTCGCCCGGCCGCGCCAGCAGGGCGGTGGGCAGGAGCACGACGGCGGTCGTGCCGCCGTAGGCGGACCGGCGGAGCTGCACCTGGATGCCGTGCCGGCTGGCGAGCCGGGCGACCACGAAGAGGCCGAGCTGACCACCGGCTCCCGGGTCGCTCGCGCCGGCGCCCGAGCCCTCGGTGTTCGCCTCGGGTCGACGGCTGGCGAACTCGGCGAAGGCAGGCGGATCGGCCAGGCGGGCGTTGAGCTGCTCGAGGGTCGGGGCCGGAATGCCGATGCCCCGGTCCTCGATCTCCACGGCGACGCCGTGCGTCACCGGCTCCGCCCCGACCGTCACCTTGGTACTCGGAGGCGAGAACGCGGTCGCGTTCTCGATCAGCTCGGCGAGCAGGTGGATGACGTCGCCGACGGCGCGACCGGTCACGGCGACCTCGGGCACCGGCCGTACGGTCACCCGGGCGTAGTCCTCGACCTCGCTCACCGCGCCGCGCAGCACGTCCACCAGGGGCACCGGCATCCGCCAGCCCCGGGCCGGCGCGGCCCCGGCCAGGATCACCAGGTCCTCGGCGTGGCGGCGCATCCGGGTGGCCAGGTGGTCGACGCGGAACAAATCCTCCAGCTCGACCGGGTCCTCGGTCCGCCGCTCCATCCGGTCGAGAATCGCCAGCTGCCGATGGAGCAGGGTCTGGCTGCGGCGGGCGATGTTGAGGAACACCTCGTTCACCCCGCGCCGCAGGTCGGCCTCGGCGACGGCGGCGGCCACCGCCTCGCGCTGCAGCGCGTTGAAGGCGTGCCCGACCTGGCCGATCTCGTCGGCCCCGTAGGGCAGCGGCGGCGCCTCCGCCTCGACGTCGACCCGCTCGCCGGCGCGCAGCCGCGCCACCACGCTGGGGATCCGGTCGATGGCCAGCTCCAGGGCCGCCTGGCGGAGCCCGGCGAGGCGCCGCAGCACGCTCCGGGCGACCCGCAGCGAGCCGAGCGCGGTCAGCACCAGCGCGACCACGCCGATCGCCCCGGTCACCGCGATCCGGGCGATGAGGAACAGCGCCTGCGGGCGGCCCCGCTCCACGAGCCGGTCGGCCGCGGCGAGCTCGAACTCGCGCAGGTCGGCCGAGAACCGGTCGTACGCGGTGCGCCACGTGCTGGCGTCGATCGGCACCGGCTGCCCGACCCGGGCCTCGACGAGGAGCCGGTCCTCCAGGGCGGTCAGCACGCTGGCCGCGTCGCTGTCGGCGAGCTCCGCGTAGGCGTCGAGGTCGGCGGGGTGCAGGTCGACCAGGGCCAGCTCCACCTGGTGCCGCCGCGCGCCGATGAGCTGCATGGTCTGGCTGACGTCGACCGATGTGAACGCCCCGGACTCGATCGCGCCGGTGAGGACCGCGTCCTGGCGGGCGAGCAGCTCCCGAGCCTCGGTCAGGTCCACCAACGCCCGCGCTTCCCGCGCGAGATCCTCAGTGGACGGTGGGATCAGCGACCGGACGAGGGCCAGGCCCGCCTCGACCATCTCGGTGTACCGCAGCAGGGCTCCGGACCGTTCGATGCTCCGCTCGGTGACCGCTTCGCGTACCGACGGCAGCGTCGACACGTGCAGCAGGAACTCGTCGAGGCGACCCGCCCCGGCCGGGGTCAGGGCCGACCGGGCCTGACCCGTGTTCGCGCGGGCGCGGAAGTCGGTTACGGCCTGGTCGGTGCGCTCGTACTGCGCCGACAGCGCCCGGGCGTCGCGCCCCTCCGACGCCCGATCCGGCGCCGCCAGGTACGCGACGGCCAGCTTGCGCTCCTCCTGCAACGCCGCGATGAGCGCCTGCGCCGGGCGGCCCACGGCGTCCACACTGGTGCGCGCGTCGAGCAGGGCGAGGCCGGGCGCGAGCGTGACCCAGGTGGCGACGACCCACAGCAGGACCATCGCCACGACCGGCACGGCCAGGACCGCGAGGAGCTTGCGACGGATCGACCAGGTGCTGGTGAGCGCGAGGTGCGGGGGCGCGGCGTCCCGCGGGTCCAGCCGGGGCCTGGTGGCTTCGGTCGGGGAGTCGCCGACCGCGTCTGGCTCGCGCATCACACCTCGCACGACTCGGGGACAGACCCCCGGCAGTGTATTCGGGTCGGGACACTCCACGGCGCCACGCCGGTTCGGCGGCTCGCGCGGCGCCAGCCGCACCCTGCGGCCTCGCCGTCCCGCCCGCCCGCGCCCGGGTGAGAGCGCCGTCACGTCGCGCGACCGGCGACCGCGCGGGCCGGTCGACGCGAGCCCTACCCTCGGGTGAGCCGGCCGGTCAGGCCGCGCGACACTGAGTCGGTCCGGAAACCGAACCGACGGGACCTGAACCGCCCGGACTGGACGACCGGACCAAGCCAACGGGAACCGAGGCGACGGAATCGAACCGCCTGGAACTGAGCCGGCCCTGAGACGGGGCGGCGGCCGTGGCGTCCGCGTGCGTGACGCTGACGAAACGGCCCGGCGACGTACTCCGTACCGGAGCGCGCGGGCGCACTCCGCGCCGGGGCCCGGCGGGCGTACTCGGGCAAGGGGAACCGCAGAGCAACTCCGACCAGGGGAACGGCGGAGTCTCTTCGAGAAGGGGACGGTGGGGAATGACCCGACTGACCAGGCTGAGCCTGCACCACCGCGGACTGGTGGCACTGACCGCGGTCCTCGTCGCGGTCTTCGGGCTGGTGACCGTGCCCCGGCTCAAGCAGCAGCTGTTCCCCTCGCTCACGTTCCCGGCCGCGGTGGTCCTGGCCTCGCTGCCGGGTGCCTCGCCCGAGGTCGTCGAGCAGCAGGTCACCGTGCCGATCGAACAGAGCGTGCGCGGGGTCGCCGGCCTGGAGTCGGTCACGTCGACCTCCCGCGAAGGCTCGACCCTGGTGCTGCTCCAGTTCGAGTTCGGCACGGACGTCGATGACGCGGTCGACGCGGTGCAGGAGGCGCTGAACCGGGTCGAGACCCAGCTGCCGGACGGGGTCCGGTCGCAGGTGATCGCGGGCAGCACCGACATCCTGCCGGCGGTCGTGCTCGCGGCCAGCTCCGATGAGGACGAGGAGGTCTTCGCGGAGAAGCTGCGCCGGGACGTCCTGCCCAAGATCGCGAGCATCGACGGGGTGCGCGAGGCGGTGCTCAGCGGCGACCGGGCGCGCGAGGTCGTGATCGCGCCGAACCTGCTCGAGGTGGCCCGGACCGGGGTGGACCTGACGGCGCTGGCCACGGTGCTGCAGGCCAACGGCGTGGTCGTACCGGCGGGCACGCTCACCGAGAACGACACGTCCCTGGCGGTGCAGGTCGGCTCGCCGCTGACCACAGTGGACGAGATCCGCGACCTGCGGCTGCCGGTCGCCGGCGGGAGAACGGTACGCCTCGGCGACGTCGCCACCGTCGAGTCGCGGCTGGCCGCGCCCACGAGCATCACGCGGACCAACGGTCGACCCAGCCTCGGCATCTCGGTCATGCCGGGCCCGGAGGGGAACTCGGTCGCCATCTCCCGCGAGATCAAGCAGCGCCTGCCGGAGCTGGCCGCCGCGCTCGGCAACGGGGCGCAGCTGACCCCGGTGTTCGATCAGGCGCCGTTCGTCGAGCAGGCGGTCCATGGGCTGGCGACCGAGGGCGCGCTCGGCCTCGTGATGGCGGTTCTCGTGATCCTCGTGTTCCTGCTCTCGGTCCGCTCCACGCTGGTGACCGCGGTCTCCATCCCGCTGTCGGTCCTGATCGCCCTGGTCGGGCTGTGGCTGGGCGACCATTCGCTCAACATCCTCACCCTGGGCGCCCTGACCATCGCGGTCGGCCGGGTGGTCGACGACTCCATCGTGGTATTGGAGAACATCAAGCGACACCTGAGCTACGGCGAGGAGCGGACGGCGGCGATCCTCACCGCGGTGCGGGAGGTGGCCGGCGCGGTGACCGCCTCCACGCTGACCACGGTGGCGGTCTTCGCGCCGATCGCCCTGGTCGGCGGCCTGGTCGGGGAGCTGTTCGCGCCGTTCGCCCTCACCATCACGATCGCGCTGGCCGCCTCCCTGCTGGTCTCGCTCACGATCGTTCCGGTGCTCGCCTACTGGTTCCTCAAGCCGGCCGGTGACGGCCGCGACGCCGAGGCGGTCCGGCGGGCGGCCGAGGAGCGCGAGCTGCGCAGCCCGCTGCAGCGGGTCTACGTGCCGATCGTCCAATGGGCCACGACCCGCCGGGTGGTCACGGTGGTGGCGGCCGTCGCGGTGTTCGTGGTCACCGGATGCCTCGCGGGCCTGCTGAAGACCAACTTCTTCGACCAGTCGGGGCAGACCACCCTGACGATCACGCAGACGCTGCCGGTGGGCACGAGCATGGCGGCCACCGACGAGGCCGCCCAGAAGGTCGAGGAGGTGCTGGCGCGCACCGACGGGATCGCGGCCTACCAGGTGACCATCGGCGCGCCCAGCGGCCTGTCCCTCAACGGCGGCGGCAGCAACGTGGCCACCTTCTCGGTCAGCCTCGCCGACGCCGAGGACGCGGTCGCGCTGCAGGAGCGGTTGCGGACGGAGCTGACCGCGCTGCCCGACATCGGACAGATCACGGTCGAGGCCGGCGAGGGGGGCTTCTCGGCGAGCCGCATCGAGGTCATCGTCCGGGCCGGCGACGCCGAGTCGCTCGCCGCCGCCACCGAGCAGGTGCGGGCGGCCGTCGCGGCGACCCCCGAGATCGTCGACGTGACCACCGACCTCGCCCGCAGCTCGCCGCGAGTCCAGGTGGATGTCGACCGCGCGGCCGCCGCCGAGCTGGGGCTGTCGGAGGCGAGCATCGGCCAGGCGGTGGCGACCGCCTTCCGGGGCGCGCCGCTCGGGCAGGTGACGCTGGACGGATCGGTGCAGACCGTGGTGCTGCGGCTCGGCATCACGCCGTCCTCGGTCGACGCCGTGCGGGCGCTGCCCATCGCCCCGGGCGTCACCCTCGGGGACGTGGCGACGATCTCTACTGTGGACGGTCCGGCTCAGGTGGTGCGGGTCGACGGCGAGCGGGCGGTCACGGTCAGCGGCACGGCGACCGGGTCCAACATCGGGGCCATCACCGCCGACCTGGAGCGCCGGCTGGCCGAGCTGGCGCTGCCGGCCGGGGCCAGCTACACCCTGGCCGGGGTCAGCGCCGACCAGGCGGAGGCGTTCGCCGACCTCGGCCTCGCGCTGGCCGCCGCGGTCGCGATCGTCTTCCTGGTGATGGCGGCGACCTTCCGCAGCCTGATCCAGCCGCTGATCCTGCTGGTGTCGATCCCGTTCGCGGCGACGGGGGCGATCATCGGCCTGCTGATCACCAACACCGCCCTGGGCGTCCCGGCGCTCATCGGCATGTTGATGCTCGTCGGCATCGTGGTCACCAACGCGATCGTGCTCATGGACCTCATCAACCAGTACCGGGACGCCGGCCTGGGCGTGCGCGAGGCCGTGATCGAGGGGGCGCGGCATCGGCTGCGGCCCATCCTCATGACGGCCGTGGCCACGATCTGCGCCCTGCTGCCGATGGCGTTCGGGCTGACCGGCAGCGGCGGGTTCATCTCCCGGCCGCTGGCGATCGTGGTCATCGGCGGGCTGCTCAGCTCGACCGCGCTCACGCTGGTCCTGGTGCCGACGCTGTACACGATGGTCGAGCTGCGGCGCGAGCGCCGGCGGGCCGCGGCCGCGCCGGTCTCCCCGGCTCCGGCCGGCGAGCCGGCCGCCGTTCCCGGAGCCTGACCGGGGCGGGGCCTCAGATCGTCGGTCCCCGGACCGCGACGGCGTCGGCGCGACCCCAGCGGCCGGGCAGGCCGCGCAGGATCAGGCGATTGATCTGGGCGGGCAGGTGCGGCCGTACGGTCAGCCCGGTCGGGGTCGGCTCCAGGCCGAGGATGACCCGCATGAGCAGCAGCGGGGCGCCGGCCGCCCACGCCTGCGGCGAGCACGCGCTGGGGTACTCGACCGGCACCCGGGTCATCGCCCGCGGATAGCCGGCGAACGCCTCGGGCAGCCGGTGGTGGAAGTGGGGCGCCGCCTCCAGCAGCGCGACGGCGAGCCGGTTCGCCTCGTGGCGACGGCCGTAGCGGGCCAGACCGGCGGCGACCAGCGCGGTGTCGTGCGGCCACACGGTGCCGTTGTGGTACTCGATCGGGCTGTAGGCGGCCTGGCCGTCGGCGAGCGTCCGCACGCCCCAGCCGGAGAACATCTGCTCGCTCATGAGGTGGTTGACCACCGACTCCACCCGGTCGTCCGGCACGATCCCGCTCCACAGCAGATGGCCGATGTTGGAGGTCAGGGTCGGCACCGGTGCCTTCTCCCCGTCCAGGGCCAGGGCGTAGAACCCCTGGTCGGGCAACCAGAAGTCGGCGTTGAACGCCTCCTTCAGCGCCGCCGCGTCGCGCTCCAGGCGGTCCGCCAGGCCGGGGTCGCCCCAGACCTCGCGGGCGAGCCGGGCGGTGCGCAGCCGCGCGTCGTACGCGTAGCCCTGGATCTCGCAGCAGGCCCGGGGGAGCGGGGCGAGGCGGCCGTCCGGGTAGACGATCGAGTTATCGGAGTCTTTCCAACACTGGTTGGACAGTCCGGTGTGCGGGTTGCGGCTGCGGTACTCGATGTAGCCGTCCGCGTCGAGGTCGCCGTACCGTTCGATCCACTCGAGCGCCGCCCGGGCCGAGCCCTCCAGCCGCCGGACGGTCTCGACGTCGCCGGTCCACCGCTCGTACTCGTCGAGGACCACGAGGAACAGCGGGGTCGCGTCGGCCGAGCCGAAGTACGGCGAGTGCGGGCGCTCGCCGAAGACCGCGAGCTCACCGTGGCGCAGCTCGTGCAGGATCTTGCCGGGCTCGGCGTCCCGGAAATCGTCCCATCCGGTCGCCTGGTGGGCGCCGAGCGCCAGCAGCGTGGTGCGGGCCAGCTCGGGCGCGAACGGGATCGTCTGGTAGCTGGTGATGAGGCTGTCCCGGCCGAACAGCGCCATGAACCACGGCAGCCCGGCCGCCGGCAGCGAGGCGTCGGGGACGGACTCGGGATAGAAGCGCAGCGCCGCCAGGTCGATCAGGCTGCGCCGGTAGACCTGGCGCAGTTCGTGCCAGTCGGTGTCCATTGTGGGCGCCGCGGCGAGCCACTCGTCCAGGCTCGCCGGCATGTCCGGGCGGTGGATGCGTTGCGGCACCGGCTCGTCGCGGGCCGTCCCGACCGTGACCGACACCGTCTGGCTCCACGTGGTCCGGGGCCGCAGCTGCACCCGGAAGGTCAGCGACTGTTCGGTGAAGTAGGCGCCCGGGGCGTGGATGTACGTCTCCCGCCGCCAGACGCCGCCCGGAATGGCGGCGGGCGAGCCGACCGCGCCGTGCGGGCCGCCCCCGAACACCGTCGTGTGGTCGCGCACGTATCCCAGGGTCACCCCGTGGGGCACCCGGTGGCGGTAGAGCTGACCCCGCTTGCTGAGCTCGTCCTTGACCTCGAAGAGGTCGGCGAAGTCGGCGTCGAAAAGGATGGTTATTTCGACGTGTACCTCGTGCTGCCCATGGTTGATCAGCTCCAGGTGCTCCCGCAGGCCGTCGCCGACCACCCGGCGCCGGATCAGCGACATGGCCGGGTTGCGATAGACGGATCTCGTCGGCTCCACCAGGTAGAAGATGGCCTCGTCGTACTCCAGCGACTCGGCGGCGAGCGCGTCCAGCTCTCGACCGTTGAGGCGCAGTTGCCAGCGGGACAGGTGGCGCATGTCGCGGTAGAAGAGGCCGCTGGGGTCACCCACACGGGGGGTGACGTCCCCCAACCGGTCGCTGACGATGAACGTCGAGCCCTTGAGCAGGCTCACCTGCCGGTCGCGCACGCCCGACCCCCCACCTCAGTGTGATGCCGTCCCTCGTGTCCCTTCGTCCACTTCATCGTCGGTCGTGCGATGAATCGCCGCAGGAGACTGCAGGCACAACAAGGCCCGGTCGACGCCTCGGGCGGACCGGACGACGCTCATTATGGTGGTCCGGCGGCCTTCGTTCGCCCAATTCGCCCAAGATGATGTTCGCCGGGAGCTGGGCTCGTCATGATGTCCTGGGGTTCCGGCACCGGGCCGGCCTCCCCGGCCGCGAGCGCGAGAAGTCAGCTCGACCAGTCCGAGCGACGCGAGGACGATCGGGCCGACGTAGGTCAGCCCCCATCCGGGGCTGGGCCCTCGCGGCGAACGGACCAAGGGGTAGACATGGCGTCGACCAACGGACACAAGGTTCACTCAACCCCCTCTGTGCCGCCGAACGGGCGCGGCATCCCACCCACGCATGACCGTGCTCGGGCCAACGGCCGGGCGCCGACCTACGATCGCACCGGCCAGCGGCCGAACGGCGGGCGTCCCGCCGGCGCCGAGCGCGGACCAATGGTCAGCCCGCACCTCATGCGTCCGATGCCCGGGCGGCCGTTGCGCATCGCGATGGTGATGCCACCGTGGCTGGAGGTGCCTCCCGCCGGGTACGGCGGCATGGAGCGGGTCTGCGCGAGCCTCATCGACGGCCTGATCGACCTGGGCCACGAGGTGACCCTCTTCGGCGCCGGGACGCGTACGGGAACCAAGGCGCGGTTCGTGAGCACGGACCCGAACCTGCAGTATCCACGGCTGCTGGAGGCGGTCCCCGAGCTCGTCCACATCGCACACGTCAACCGGCTCCTCGAGCAGGAGGAGTTCGACATCATCCACGACCACTCCACCGTGGGCCCGATCACCGCGCCCATGCGGCGCGTGCCGACGGTGGTGACGGTGCACGACTCCCCGGTGGGCAAGGTCGGGGAGTATCTGTCGCAAATAGACGGCAAGGTGTCGCTGATCGCGATCTCGCACGCGCAGCGACGCGTGGCCCCGCACCTGGCGTGGTACTCCACCATTCACCACGGCATCGAGGTGCCCGGGCCGGTCAAGCCGGAGCCCTCCACCGGGCCGGTGCTCTGGCTCGGTCGGTTCGTCGCTGACAAGGGGCCGGACATCGCCATCGAGGCCTGCCGTAAGGCCAACCTTCCGCTGGTCCTGGCCGGTAAGGCGAACCAGAAGGACGAGTGGAAGTATCTCGACGAAGTGATTCGCCCCATGCTCGGGCCCGACGTGGAACTGGTGCTCAACGGCGAGCGGGAACGGACCGAGACCCTGCTCTACGAGGCCCGGGCCCTGCTGCTGCCCATCCGGTGGGACGAGCCGTTCGGCATGGTCTTCATCGAGGCGATGTCGAAGGGCACCCCGGTCGTGGCCCTGCGGCGCGGCGCGGTCCAGGAGATCGTGCTGCACGGCCGGACCGGGCTGATCTGCGACGACGAGTCCGAGCTGCCCGACGCGCTGCACGACGTGGTCGCGATGGACCCGCAGGAGTGCGCGGACCACGTGCGGACGATGTTCTCGGTGGAGCTCATGGCCCGCCGGTACGAGCGGGTGTACCGGCAGATCATCGGCGAGCAGGTCGAGGGCCTCGGGGCGCTCGCCAGCGATCCGTTCACCCGCGACCCGGTGGCTGCCTCGGCCCGGCCGACCCGCCCCTGACCGCGGCGGTCAGACCGGCGCGCCGGGCCCGGGGTAGGGCAGGGCGCGCGGGCCGACCACGCGGGCGCCGCGCGCGCTGACCCGCTCCCGCAGGCCGCGGTCGGCGGTGACGACGAGGCAGGGCGCGGCCGGATCCTCGGCGGCGAGGGTGGCGGTGACGAGATCGACGATCGCGTCGTCGCCGGAGCCGGTCTTCGAGGCGGCCACCACCCGCACGCCGGCGGGCGCGGGCTCCGCCGCCAGGCCGGCCGCGGCCCCCTCCACCACGAGCACCACCTCGACCGGACCGCGGAGGTCGGCGAGGCCCTCGGCGGCCACGCTCGGCAGGACGTCCCGCAGCCGTCGGGCGGCGGCGAGCCGGTCGTGCCACCAGCCGTCGGGGACCGATCCCACGACGTTGGCGCCATCGACGATCACCAACGGCCGCACCGTCGCTACCGGGCCTCGGCGGGCGGACGGGCGGAGCCGTCCAATGCGGACTCGAAGCGGGTGACCGACTCCACGGTCGCGGCGGTGGGGACGCGGGCCAGCGCCAGGATGTCGCCGTAGAGCATGGCCCGCAGGAAGTCCACCACGGTCTCCGTCACGGCCGTGGCCGCGCGGGAGTCCCGGTCGAGGAAGTCGGTGTGACCGCCGTCGATGACCGTGAGGAACGCCTTGGGCCACGGCAGGTAGTCGTAGGTCGCCCGCCCGTGGGCGTACGGCACCACCGTGTCGGCCTCGCCGTGCACGAACAGCACCGGCACGGCCGGGTCGGCGTACGAGCCGCCCAGGCTCGCCCCGGCCAGGACGACCGCGGCGCGCACCCGGTGGTCGCGGAAGCCGGACAGCAACCCCATGGTCGTGTAGCCACCCGCGGAGTGGCCCATCGCGGCGATGCGGTTCGAATCGACGTGGCCGGCGAGCGGGTCGCCCGTGGTGGCGCTGAGGGTCAGCACGGCCGTGATGACCGCCGATGCGTCGGCGGGTTGGTTGATCAGGTCCACGGGGTTGTACTCGGCCGCGCCCTCGCTGGTGTGCGGGTACTCCGGCGCGGCCACGACGAAGCCGGCGGCCGCGATCGTACGCAGGCTCGGCTCGTAGGCCTCAGGGCTGCCGCGCAGGCCGTGGCTGAACAGGACCAGCGGGAAGCCGCCCGGCGGCGTCTGCCCCCGGCCGGCGTCGGGCGTCGCCGCCGGGTCCGACGTCGCCGAGGTGTCGGGCGTCGTGGGGCGGCCGGGCCCCGGGGCACCGGAGGTCGACCGGGCGCGGGGCGCCGTGGCGGTACCGGACGTCGTGGGGGTGCCGGGCGTCGGCGGGGTACCGGGCGTCGGCGGGGTACCGGGCGTCGCGGGGAAGAGGATGACCGTCCGCAGCGACCGGCCGTCCCGGGTCACGGTGATCTCGCGCCGCTGCACGGCGAACCGCTGGGTCGGGGCGGGACCGGGCTCGATCGCCGGGAGCGTGGCCGGCGCCGGGGCGGAGCCGGTGACCGCGATCGTCGGGCCGGTCTCGGCGACCGGCGTCGCCGGAGCGGTCGCCGACAGCGACGTGCCGGGAGCCGGGGCGCAGCCTGCGGCGAGGACCACCGACGCGAGGGCCGTTCCCGCGACCCCTCTCCACGACCGACCGCTCACCCGCCCAGTCTGCGTGACCGTCGGCGGGCCGCGCCAGCGGCCGAACCGACGGGGGTTCCCGAACGGACGGCGGGCTTGCGGATCACCCGTCGCGGCCGGCGGGGTCGCGGCCGGTGGGTTTCCGGGGCGGTCGGGTGAGGTCGTAGAACCGAACCCCGTCGATCCGCTCGACCCGGTAGTTCCGGTGCACCCACGCGGCGATCTCCTGGGCGGCGGTGCTGCCGCCGTCGTTGGGGAACCAGATGCTGTCGAGGAACCAGTGGACTTTGCCCTCGGCGACGAGCTGCTGGAACTGCTCGAGCGTCGGGAACGGGTCGCTGCCGTTGAACCCACCCAGCGCCAGCACCGGGCGCCCGGTGGCCAACTGGTAGCCGGCCGCGTTGTTGGCCCCGATCGTGGCGGCGACCCAGGTGTACCGGTCCGCGTCGGCGAGCAGGGCCGCCACGATGGCCTCGGTGGGACGGGTGGCGTGGAGCAGCCCGCCGCCGACGCCGCCCGGGGGCCGCAGGCCCTCCGGCTGGAGTTCGGCCGGGCCGACCGTGGGAATCGCCCCCTCATGCGGGGTGGCCGCCGTCGCCACCGACCAGGCGACCGGCGCGGCGAGGCCCGTGACCAGGCAGGCCGCCAGCGCCGCCGCGGTGGCGCGCGGGTTGGGGCGGGACCGCAGGGTCAGGATCAGCAGCACCGCCGTCGCCGTCCCGCCGAATTCCAGCACCGCGGCGCCGAGCCACGGCAGGAACGGCCACTGTCGCGAGAGGACGACCGACCAGCCCACGGTGGCGATCGCGGCCAGGGTGAGCAGCAGGCGGGCCCTCCGGTCGTCCCGGCGCCACAGCAGGTGCGCGCCCATGCCGACCGACGCCCCGATCGCCGGGGCCAGCGCCACGTTGTAGTACCCGTGGTAGATGCCGGACATGAAGCTGAACGTCAGCCAGGTGACGAACAGCCAGCCGCCCCACAGCACGAACCCGGCCCGGGTCCGGTCGGTGCGCGGCGCCCGCCGGGTGTAGCTCAGCCCGACGACGACCAGCCCGAGCGCGGCGGGCAGCAGCCACGACACCCCCGGGGCGAAGTCGAAGCGGAAGAGCCGGTCGAGGCCGGTGGGGCCCCACCAGGTGCCGATGGCCCCCGGTTCCTCGCCGGTCAGCCGGCCCAGCCCGTTGTACCGGAGGGTCAGCTCGAGCGCGCTGTTGGTCTGCGACCCGCCGATGTAGGGCCGGCGCGTGGCGGGGATCAGCTCCACCAGCGCCAGCCACCAGCCGGCGGTGGCGACCAGCCCCAGCCCACCGGCGACGAGCTGGCCGATCCGCCGTCGCAGCGGGCCCGGGCCGGCCACGAGGTAGGTGGTCGCCAGCGCGGGCACGACCAGGAACGCCTGCAGCATCTTGGTCAGGAAGCCCAGCCCCACCAGGGCTCCCACGAGCACCACCCAGCGGGTGGCGCCGGTCTCCACCGCCCGCACGCAGGCCCAGGCGGCGAGCACGAGCAGCAGCGTGAGCAGGGCGTCCGGGTTGTTGTACCGGAACATGAGCACGGCCACCGGGGTCACGGCCAGCACCGCGCCGGCGAGCAGGCCCGCCCCGTGGCCGTACCACCGGCGTACGGTCGCGTAGAGCACGCCCACGCACGCCACCCCGGCCAGTGCCTGCGGGACCAGGATCGCCCACGGGTTCAGGCCGAACAGGCGCACGGAGAGGCTCATCACCCACAGCGCGGCCGGCGTCTTGTCGACCGTGATGGCGTTGCCGGCGTCCAGCGACCCGAACAGGTACGCGGTCCAGTCGCTCGCCCCGGCCTGGGCCGCGGCCGCGTAGTACGCGTTGGCCCAGCCGGACCGGTCGAGGCCCCACAGGTAGAGCAGGGCCGTGGCGGCCAGCAGCGCGGCCACCGTGGCGCCGCGCAGGCTGAGCCATCGGGCGGGTCGGGCGCGGCCGGACGGCGGCCGGGGTGTCAGGGCCGCGCGGAGCGTCGGCCGAGCCGGACGATGCGTCATGGGCTCGTCGGCGGTGACCGTCATTCGGCAGCGTCCTCCTTGCCCCCTCAGTTGGCCGGCGAAAGCCGGCGTTGCCCCCTCGGTTGGCCGGCGAAAGCCGGCGTTGCCCCCTCGGTTGGCCGGCGAAAGCCGGCGTTGCCCCCTCGGTTGGCCGGCGAAAGCCGGCGTTGCCCCCTTGGTTGGCCGGCGAAAGCCGGCGTTGCCCCCTTGGTCGGCCGGGACCGTGGCCGTCTTGGCCCCCTGGGTAGCCGGCACAGCCGGCGTTGCCCGCCCCTCGGTCAAGCCGGCGCCCGGGCCGCCTGGCCGGCCCTCCATTCTGCTGGCCCAGGCCGCCGCGGGTGGGTGCGAGGCCGGGTGGGTCCTGGGGGCGGGTGCGTGGAACTGGTCACGGGGCCGCCCGGACGATTTCCGCGAATCCGGCCAAGCTCGGGCGAATTGCTGGGAGCATGGGGTGACCATGAGCGAGAACGAGGACCCGTACTACATGGCCAGCGCCGGCCTGCCCGAGGTGGCCGACCAGGAGTCGTACGCCTCCGGGGAGGACGAGGCCGCCCGCGACCTGTCCGAGTCGCGCCCGAGCGAGCTGCCGCCCGATCGGGAGGACGGCCCGCTCGGGCTGGAGGAGTACGGGGTGAGCCAGGCCGAGCGGGAGCGCAAGGAGTCCCTGTCGGCTCGGCTGGCCCGCGAGCTGCCCGACGTCACGCCGGACCGGACGCAGCCCGACCCTCGCCTGGCGCAGGACCTCGACCAGGACGCGCCCGTGGCTGACCTCGACGGGCAGCGGGAGTACTCCGGCCTCAGCAAGCCCGGCACCACCCGGCCGCACCCCGATCCGGCCGGACGGCTCGCGGACGACACCCGCCTGCTGGCCGAGGACGAACCCATCGATCCGCGCCTGGACTCCCAGGTCTCCATGTACGACCGCCCGATCCCCGGCATCGGCGGCGACGCCGACGTCGGCGAGCTCATCCGGCCGGGGGGCGGGTACCGCTCGCGGGAGCCCGACGAGATCGCCGAGGACGAGGGCCCGGCGCTCGGCGGGCTGGGCAACGAGGAGCTGGCCATGCACGAGATGCCGGCCGAGCAGGCCGACCTGGAGGACGCCCAGAGCACCCACGAGCCGTACGTCGTGCTCAACCAGGACGGGGAGCTCGACGGGCCGGCGCCGGACGAGTCGCAGGTGGTCGTCGTGCGCACCGGCGCCGAGCAGCCCTGGGACCCCGAGGACCTGGCCGTGGCCGAGGGGCGCGACCCGACGCCGCGCAACGTCGAGCGGGCCCGCAAGGAGTTGGAGGAGGAAGGCCCCTCGGCCATCGAGAAGACCGTCCCGTAGGTCGGGCGGTCGCGAGGACGAGCCCCGCGGGTCAGGACTTTCGGCGGGGTCGGGAAGGGCTCCGTCCTGACCCGGCTGCGGGTCAGGGCGTCCGTCGTGGCAAACGTCGAGCGCGGCCCTCCGCGTGGCGCCTAGGTTTGCCCGCGAATCTCGGGTACGGTCCGCGCGTGACCGTCGTGCCCCCCACCCTGCACTGTGGACGCCGCTCATGACCGTCGTGTCGGTGCTCAACTACAAGGGCGGCGTAGGCAAGACGACGGTGGCCGCGAACCTCGCTGGCGAGATCGCCTACCGCGGTCGCACCGTGCTGCTCATCGACATGGATCCGCAGGCGAGCCTCACGCTGTCGTTCTACCCGGCGGACGAGTTCGCCAAGGAGTTCTCCGACGGGGGAACGCTGCTGCACTGGTTCGAGGCGATCCTGCACCACCAGGACCCGCGGCCGCTGCGCGAGTTCGTGGTCACCCCGCCCCGGGTGAACGAACGGGTCCGCCGGGGCGGCGGCCGGCTCGACCTCATCCCGTCCCATCTGGGCCTGATCGACATTGACCTGGACCTCGCCGCCTACGTCGGCGGCTCGCAGTTCGACGTGTCGACCTCGGGCTACCTGTGGGTGCACCGGCTGCTCGCCGACGCGCTGGACGACCCGGCGTTCGCCGAGTACGACGTGGTGATCATCGACTGTGCGCCGAATTTCAACATGATCACCCGTACCGCCGTGGTGGCCAGCGACCAGATCCTCATCCCGGCCAAGGCGGACTACCTGTCGACGTTGGGCATCGACTACCTGCGCCGCAAGGTGGCCGAGCTGGTCCGCGACTACAACGAGGTCGCCGGGGGGTCGTCGGAAACCGAGGCCGAGGGGAACGCGACCGAGGCGGGCTCGCCCGGCCCGACCAAGCGCGGGATCACGATCGCCCCGACCCTGCTCGGCGTGGTCTTCACGATGATCCAGCACGCTGCCGACGGCCCCATCCTGGCGGCCCGCAACTACGTGACGCACACGGAGCAGTACGGCGTGCCGGTTTTCCGACAGACGATCCGGGAGAGCAAGACCCTCTTCGCGACCGCGGGCGAGCGCGGCATCCCCGCGGTGTTGCTGCCCAACGCCAACCCGAATGTGCAGTACGAGCTGGTCGAGCTCGCTACGGAGTTCCTGACCCGGATCGCGGTGGAGAGTACGAAGTGAACGCCTCCCACCTGTCCAGGTAGGTTTGCACCATGTCCGACTCGGCCGAGCTGACCCACGACATCCTTCTGCGCGTGGCGGAGTTCCTGCGCAAGCTGCCGCCGGACCAGTTGGAGGAGCTCGCGTCCGGAAACGCCCAGCTGCAGGTGGTCAGCCGGTCGCCGGTCGAGGCGGCGCGCCGGCAGCGGCTGCCCGTCCGGCAACGGACCCCCGTGGTGGAGATGCCGCGGCCGATCGAGCAGATCGGCGCCGACCTGGCGAGCTTCACCGACCGGGCCTCGGCGGCGGCCTACCTGGACGAGCTGAAGCTCAGTGTGGCGCAGCTGCGCTCGCTTGCCGCCGGTCTCGGCATCGCGGTCTCGAGCAAGGCCACCAAGCTGCAGGCGCGGGACACGATCATCCAGTGGACGGTCGGCCGGCGGGCCGACGCCGCGATCCTCGCCCGCCCGGGGGCCCGCCGCCTCTTCTGATCCCGCCCTCGGGCCGGACCCCGTGGCCGCCTGGTGCGGCGCCTCGGTGTCCCCGTGGCCGCCTGGTGCGGCGCCTCGGTGTCCCCGTGGCCGCCTGGTGCGGCGCCTCGTTGTCATGGTCAGGACAACCCGACGGCGACGGCGAGCCCGGCGCCGAAGACGACCAGCGGCGCGACGAAGAGCAGGGCCAGCGTGGTGCTGGCCCGGCGGCCACCGGCGACGTGCGCCAGGATCAGCTTGACCACGGTGTGCACGCCGAGCGCCAGGGCCACGGCGAGCGCGGCCGTCGCCGGGGCCAGCGTGGCGTGGGCGGCGAGGTCGCCCGCGGTCAGCGCGGCCGCCCGCGTGTCGGCCAGGCCGGCGATCGCGATGGTCACCACCGCCGCCCCGGCGCCCAGCGTCTCCTCGACGAACGCGGAGACCACGAGGAACAGCGTCAGGATCGCGGTGAGCAGCAGCGCCGGGATCAGGTCGAAGGGGCGCCGGCCCACCAGCATCCGGGGCGAGCGCCGGCGCACCGGCGGCATCTCCATGGCCGGCGAGTCGACCACCGGCATCTGGTGGGTGGGCTCGTCCAGGGGCGACCGAGCGGCCGGCCGGGGCGACTCCACTGTGGAGTCCTCGGGGTCCACGTCGGACGGTGCCCCGAAGTCGATCTTCGTGATGGTGGCGCCCTCGATCACCACGGAGCGGGCGGAGGACCGGGCGGGCACCGCCGCCCGCCCGTCGGCGCGGCCCTCGGCCGGACCGTCGGGCGGCTCGGTGTCATCCGGGTCGGTGTCATCCGGGTCTGTGTCATCCGGGCCGGTGTCATCCGGGTCGACCGGGACCGGCTGGTCGGGTCGACGGGCGTGACCGGCATCCGTACGGTGGGCGTCGCCCGTACGGTCGGCCTTCGCACGGTCGGCCTCCGCACGGTCACCGGTGGCCCACCGCCCGGCCAGCCATGCCGGGAGCGGCCCCTTGTGCCACAGCAACCATCCGGCCTCGCCGAGGAGCGCCACGGTGGCCAGGGCGGTGGCCGGCACCAGCAGCCCCGCCACCTGGGTGTCGGCGACCGCGGTGATCACCACGAGCTGCACCAGCGAGGCGGCGGTCGCGAGCAGGGCACCGGCCATGGCGGGGCGGAAGAACTCGGGATCGCGTGCGGTCCGGGCCATCGAACCGGTGGTCGCGGCGCTGGAGACGAACCCGCCGGCCAGGCCGGCCGCGGGGAGCCCGCGCTCGGGGCCGGCGAGGCGGACGGCGACGTAGCCGAGCCAGCCCAGCGCGGTCACCGCCACCACGAACGTCCACATGCGACGCGGGTCGACGACCCCGCCGGGGCCGAGGTTCGCCTGCGGCATGAGGGGCAGGACGATGAAGGCGGCGACGAAGAACTTCAGCGCGTCGCGCAGCTCCAGTTCGGTGATCTTCTCGCGGATCACCTCGTGGAGGCGCTCCTTGACCAGCAGCAGCACGGCCGTGGTCACCCCGGCCGCGGCGGCCAGCGCGGGCATCGTCACCGCGAGCCCGCCGAGCAGCACCGTGACCAGCAGGGCCACCGCGCTGGCCGTGCTCATCCGGACCTTGGTCGCTGCGCCCGGCTCGGTGGCGTTGCCCGCCTCCGCCGCCGGCGGGCTGGCCGGCGGCGGCCGCAGGTAGCCGGCCGCCATGAGCACCGCGGCTCCGGCGACGGCGGCCGCGAGCACCATCGGGTGGACCAGGGCGGCGATCGTCCCGGCGAGGCCGGCGAGCGCGAAGGTACGGACACCGGCGGGGCCGCCGTCCCGTTCCCGCTCCGCGCCGATGAGGAACCCGATCGCGAGCGCGACCGCGGCCGCCTGCCACGCGGCTGTCGCCACAGCGCCTCCCCTTTGAAAGTGATCTCCGCAGATTTACTCGGCGGGCCAGGCGTCCAGTGTGGCGGGTCGGAAGGCGTCGGTCCACCGGAACCTGTGCGACGCGCCGCGCCTACCCGTTGAGTTGGAGAACCAGGCCGACCACACCGACTAACGCGGAGATGGCGCCGGCGACGCCCCCGACGATGGTGCAAACGGCGGCCGCGGCCTCGATGATCTCGCGCCGCCCGCGTCCGCTGGCCACCCCGTCGGGCTCGCCCGCGACCGACCGCGCAGCCGGCGCAGCTGCGGTGAGGCCGAATAGGGCCCGCAGGCGCCAGTACTCATGCTGGTCACAGCCCCGAATCAGGCCGCCGGTTCGCTTGCGCGCGCACCGCCCGCTCGCCGAGCTCGGGGCCGGGGCACCACATCGGCGGCGCTGGACGAACCCGACGTGGATGGCCGCAAAGATCAGAGCCAACCCGGCGAGGGCGAGGGACCACGACCACTCATGGCTGAAGGCGGCCAGCAGCGAGAGCAGCCCGGAGGCGACGGCGGCCTGTCGAGGAATGAGCTTTGGAGGCAACATCGATTTCCTTTGACGCTTACCCACGGTGACAGGATCGGGCGTGACGCCGATGGTGAACCGGTGCGACACGCCGCGGGCGTATGGCCAAAGGTGAATGAGCACGGCGCTCTCATGTCAGGCGGTCAGGCGCTCTCAGGTCAGCCGGTCAGGAAAGGCGCGGTCGTGGGGAGGCCCGGCGGTGGGAGGCGGAGCGACTCCGAGCGGGTGTCCTGCCGCGACTGGCTGGCGGGCCGAGCCGATGCACGCGGCGGCCAGGTTTGCCGTTTGGCGCTGGCGAGCGGGAAAAGTGCGATTGATCGAAAACGGCGAGCCCCCAGCCGAGGAGGAGTCCTCAGCTGGGGGCGTGAGGCCGGGGGTGCTCAGTCGGCCACGGTGAGCTCCGGGTCGCTGGCGATCGTGACGAGCTGCTCCTTGGTCAGCAGGAGCGGCGCCAGGGATGTCGTGCCCGGTTCGCCGGCCTTGGCGGCGTTCACGATCCCCACGTGCACCCGGGCGTTTGTCCAGGCCACGTACGCGTCACGGCGCAGGGTGGTGGGCTGGCCCGGGCAGTCGACGCACGTCTCGCTCGTGACCACGATCCGCTGCCCCTCGGCACCCACACTCTCCTCGCACTCGGTCACCAGGCGGTACTCCCCGGCGGCGAGCGCGTCGTTCATCGGCACCTGGGAGCACGAGTCGATCCACGTGAGCGGCAAGCGCAGGCCCGCCGGCAGGGGCGTCGACGTCTGGTACTCCGGCGTACGGCCGCCCCGCCACGACGCAAAGAACATTTCATTCTCGCTGCCCGCGGTCGTCAGTACGGTGTTGCTCCCGAAATGCCTGAGGTCGTCGCTCACGGAGACCACCACGCCGGGCTGGCCGGTACGCCCGTTGGTGAGCGCGACGCCGGGCACGGCGGCGGTGAGCCCGTCCGTCAGAGCGGTCTCGAGGCGTTGCCGGGTCTGCTCGGGCGTCTCGTCGTAGACCGGGGCGGCACCGGGCGTACCGGAGGCGTCCGTCCCGGGCTGCGCCTGGATCGAGTCGGTCGGTATCGAGTCGGTCGGTGTCGTGGGCGATCCACCGAGCGTGGTCACGGCCAGGGCGACGGCCGCCGCGGCCGGGACCACGGGGCTGGCCAGGGCGAGGCGACGCAGGCGGGCCCGCCGACGACCGGCGGCGACCACCCGGTCGATGTCGACGGTGCTGGTGGGCGACGCCCCGATGGCCTCATCGAGGATGTCACGCATGGTCAGTTACTCCTGTCATACAGCTCAGCGGCCGGTCCGCGCAGTGCCTCGAGGGCCCGCGCGGTCTGGCTCTTGACGGTTCCGGGCGAGACGCCGAGGATCTCGGCGGTCTGCTCGACCGACAGGTCGCAGTAGAAGCGGAGGACCAGGCAGGCGCGCCGACGCGGCGGCAACGAAGCGAGCAGGGCGAGCAGGTCCCCGTCCGGCGGTGGGGCGATGGGCTCGACCTGTTCGGGAAAGTCCTCGACCGCCTGCTCCCGCCGCCACGGCCTGCGCCGCTCATCGAGCCACGCGTGGGCGAGGATGCCGTGCACGTAGGCGTCGAGGTTCTCCGCCTGCTGCGCGCGGCGCCAGTGCTCGTAGAGCTTGACGAGCGTCGTTCCGACCAGGTCGTCCGCCGTGTGCCAGTCCCGGCAGTACAGGAACGCGGTCCGGCGCAGACGGTCCATCCGCGCCGCGACGTACTGGCGGAACTCCGCCTCCTCGTGCGCCTTCACACGCTTCCCTCCTGGGCCTACCGGCAACGGTGATGGTTACTGGTGAGCGCGCTCGCTAGGTGTGTCGCACCGACCCGCCCGGCAGGTTGCTCGCGGTACGCATCAGAACCCGGGCGAGCCGCCGGCCCGCCGGGCGACGGAGGCGGTGGGCCGGCGCCCCGAGGCCCGGGGCGTGGGGAGAGCCCGCACCGGATGGACATTTCCACAGCGGCGACACGGTCGGCCCTTTTTCGTGCGGGCGCCCGGGTGGCGAGAATGGCATCCCCCATTGTGATGAGGCTGATAAGGCGTATGGACTTCGATGTAACCACCCTGCGCGGCCGCCGGGCCGATCAGCGCTGGAACCGGATGTCGGTCGGCGACATTCTGGAGCGGGTCACATGGAGCACCCCGGACAAGGTGGCGTTGGTCGGCTGGGAGGGTGCCTTCGCCGACCCGCGCTTCGAGCGCATGACCTACCGGCAGGCCGACGAGGCGGCGAACCAGGTCGCGCACGCCCTACTCGACGAAGGACTGCAGCCCGGCGATCGGGTGCTGCTCTACTGTGACAACTCGATCGAGGCCATCATCCTCTTCTTCGGTATCGCCAAGGCTGGGATGGTCGCCGTCCCCGTCAACGCGATGCTCGCGCCCGACGTGCTCACCTGGGCGATCGACCGTGTCCGCCCGTCCCTGGCCGTCGTCGACGGCGGCCTCTACCCGCGGGGCGCGGAGGTGTTCGCCTCGACCGGGGTGCGCGTCGGCGCCACGATCCGGATCGGCGGCGAGGGTCCGCCGGGTGTACCGGCGCTCACCGAGTGGATCGGGGACAAGCCAACGACTGAGGTCGATGTCACCATCCATGGTGACGACATCTGGGAGCTGCTGTTCACCTCCGGGACGACATCGATGCCGAAGGCGTCGATGACCTCGCACAGCTACAGCTACCTCAGCGGCTACGTGTACGGCCTGTCGCTGACCCGGGGCCTGAAGTACGAGACGGACCTCGTCTACGTCACCTTCCTGCCGATCGTCTACCACTGCGGCCACAACTCGACCGTCATGGTGGCCGCGCTCGCGGGCGGCACGGTGGTGATCGGCCGACGCCCCGACGAGCAAGCCCTGGCCCAGGCCATCACGAGGGAGAAGGCCACCGCCATCTGGGCGGGTTCTCCACAGTGGGTGGAGAAGCTGGTCCAAGTGGCCGAGCAGCGCCCCGATGTCGACCTGTCCAGCCTGACCGTGGTGATGTTCTCGTGGGGCGCGATGAAGCCGGATCTCGGCCAACGCCTGAAGAAGGTCGTGGGTGACCACGTGCAGATGCTCGAGGTGTTCGGCCAGACCGAATCGATGTCCTGCTACCGGTTCTGGCCGGAGGCCAACCCCGAGCACTTCGCCGAGTCGCTCCGCGGCATCAACCACGTCGGTCGGCCCACGCCGCTGCTCGCGGCCGACGTCGTCGGACCGGACGGCAAGAGCCTGCGCGGACAGCCGGGCCAGCCGGGGGAGGCGGTCTATCGCAGCCCGATGATCACGCAGGGCTACTACCGCGACCCGGAGGCTACGGCGGAGGCGTTCGCGGGCGGCTGGTTCCACTCCGGCGACAGTTGCGCATATGTCGATGATGGCTCGCAGATCATGGTCGACCGGCTCAAGGACATCGTGAAGTCCGGTGGTGAGAACGTCTCCAGCATCCGCGTCGAAGGCGTCATCTCCGGGCACCCGGAGGTCGCCCGCGTGGCGGTGGTCGGGCTTCCGGACGAGCGTTGGGGCGAGCGGGTGACCGCGGTGGTGATCCGCAAGCCCGGTTCGCAGGTGACCGAGGAGGAGATCATCAGGTACGCGCGCGAGCGCCTGGCCGGCTTCGAGACGCCCAAACAGGTCGTGTTCGTGGAGGAGTTTCCCGAGACGGTCGGCGGGAAGGTCCGCAAGCACGTGCTGCGGGCGCAGCTCAGCCAGAGCGCGCACTGACGCCGAGGGACGGGTGTGCCCGACCGCGGGCGGTCAGGCGAGTTCGTGCCAGTAGTCGCGGGCCGGGCCGAGCCAGTCCCGGCGGAGTCGCAGCAGGCGTGCTCGATGCTCGGCAGGTCCCATGCCCGGTCGACGAGCTCCCGCTCGGTCAGGCCGATCGAGTTCAGCGTCCTGACGAAGGACACGGCGCACGATCGCAGACCGAGACGCCGGATGGCGGCCTCGATGTGCGGCTCGCGGTCGGGGTGCGGGCTGATCCACATGCCCGGAACCGGCGAGCCGCAGCCGCCCCAGGCCAGTGCGCTATACAGACGCTTGCGAATGTTTCGCTTGCCCTGCGGGATGGAGATGCTCAGCACGAGCCATCGTCCGTCCCAGTCGTGGTGTGGCTCGCCGAGTTCAGCCACGAGGTTTCCAGGTCGCCGGCTAACAGTCCGATGTGGACGAACGTCCTCGGACATCTGTAGCGTCTGATGTGGACGCTTGAAGCCTTACCTGGCCTGCTCCTTCGGGTGTCGCGCGGGCTCGCGCCGGCGCGGTGCCGACGCGGGCCCGCGGGCACTAGAGGAGCAGGACACCCCCGTCGACCGCGACGGCGACGCCGGTGATGTACGCGGCGGCGTCCGACGCCAGGAACACGGCCGTGCTCGCGATCTCCTCCGGGTCACCGATCCGTCCCAGGGGGATACGCGCGTCGATGAGCTTCCGCGTGTAGTTCGGGCTGTAGTGCGCGGTCGCCTCCGTCGGGAAGACGCCGGGCATGATCGCGTTGACGCGAATCCCCTTGCGACCCCACTGCGCCGCGAGATCCCGGGTCAGCCCGAGGATTCCGGCCTTCGCGGCGCTGTAGCCGGCGGCCGGCATCTTCGCCGTCGTCACCGCGAGGACGCTGGAGATGTTCACCACCGCGCTGCCGGGCTGCATGACCCGCCCGGCGGCCTGGGCCATCCAGTAGCTGCCGAAGAGGTTCACGTCGACCACGTGCCGGAAGTGCTCCGGCGGGTCCTCGGTGGCCTGGTGGTACTCCCCGCCGATACCCGCGTTGTTGACGAGGATGTCGACCCGGCCGAGTTCGTTGACCGCGCTCTCGACGAGCCGGGTGCAGTCCTCGATGATGGTCACGTCCGTCGGGACGGCGATGCATCGGCGCCCGAGCCGCTCCACCGCCTTGCGTGTCTCCTGGAGACGGTCCACGCGCCGCGCTCCGATGGCGACATCGGCCCCGGCCGCGGCCATCCCCAGCGCGATGGCCACGCCGAGCCCACTCGAGGCCCCGGTCACGACCGCGACCTTCCCGTCCAGGCGGAAGCGGGCGCGCCACCGGTCGGCGTCGAAGTCCTCACCTATGGCTGTGCTCATGGTTTCTTCTAGCGCCTGTTCGGGCCCGGGGCCCGACCCGCGGGGAGCATCCGGTGTTGGGTTCTCCATTTCCCGCGCCCGCTTGGTTGCCGCAATACCGAGGCATGCCGGACAGTGGTGTCGTGGCCACGCTTCCGGATCTCGACGAGGCGGAACTGGTGCGGCGGGTGACCGCGCAGGCGGCCACCCGCGACCCCGGTGCCGCCATTGAGGATCTGGTGCGGCTGGAGGGTGGTGTCTCCAGCCTGACTTTCAAGGCGATCCTCCGGGGGTCGGATGGGTCGACACAGCCGCTCGTGCTCAAGGTGGCGCCACCCGGGCTCCCACCCGTCCGCAACCGTGACGTGCTCAGGCAGGCCCGCGTCCTCGAGGTGCTCGCCGAGGTGCCCGGCTTCCCGGTACCGCGGGTCCACTTGGCCGAGTCCGGCAACCCGCCCTGGTTCGCCATGGAGTTCCAGCCGGGCGACTCCTACGAGCCCCTTCTCGACGTCTCGCCTGATCCCCCCGATCCGACCACGGTCGCCGAACGCATGCATACCATCACCCGGGCCCTGGCCTGGTTGCACTCGAAGGGGCCCGCCGACCTCGGCCTCGGTGACGAGCCGGTCGTCACGGTTGCCGAGGAACTGAACCGGTGGGTCAGGCTGTTCGCCACGATCGACGAGGACATCGCCGCCGGGCACGAGAAGCTCGGCGAGCGGCTGGCGCGGCAGGTCCCGCCGGACGTCTCACCCGTGCTCGTCCACGGCGACTACCGTCTCGGCAACGCCCTCTTCGTGGGCGCCCAGCTCCAGGCCATCATCGACTGGGAGATCTGGTCGGTGGGCGACCCCCGGACCGACCTCGCCTGGGTCCTGATGCACACCCGGCCGGCGCACGTGTTTTACGAGCATCGATCGCCGCGCGACGTCGCGGCCGGGTCGCTCATGCCGACACCCGACGAGCTCCTGGCCACGTACGTATCGGCCCGGCGCGACGCGGGATCGACGGAGGACGAGATCGCGCAGGCCACCGTCAATCTGGACTGGTTTCTCGCGCTGGCGTACTACAAGACGGCATCGACGATCGCGGCCATCGCCAAGCGTGAGCGCAGGCGGCCGCGCCCCACCCCCGAGGCGAAGGTGCTCGTCGCGGCCGCCCGCCTGGGCGACATCCTGGCCGCCGGCCACCAGGTGCTGGACCGTGCTCAGCGGTAGAGCTGCTCGATCTGTTCGGCGTACTTCTTCGCGATGACGTCGCGGCGCAGCTTGCCGGTCGCCGTGAGCTCGTCCCCGCCCGGGGTCCACGGGGTGTCGACGATGTGGAAGGCCCGCACCGACTCCGGACGAGACAGCGTCCGGTTGGCGGCCTCTACCGCGTCGGCGATCGCTTGTCGCACCTCCGGAGAGGCGGCCAGCTCGGCGAAGCTTGCCTCGGGCCGGCCCGTGAACGCGCGTAGCTGCTGGGGATCCAGCGCCACCAGCGCCGTCACGTAGCGCTGGTTGTCCGCGATCGCGACTGCGTAGTCGATGAGCGGGGACGCGCTCTTGAGCGCGTTCTCGATCACGGCCGGGGCGATGTTCTTCCCGGTCGCCGTGATGAGCATCTCCTTCTTGCGCCCGAGGATGCGCAGGTAGCCGTCCTCGATCGAACCGACGTCCCCCGTGTGGATCCAGCCGTCGTGCCAGATCTGCCTGGTCTGCTCGGGGTCGTTCAGGTAACCGGAGAAGACGTTGGGCCCGCGGACCAGGATCTCACCGTCCTCGGCGATCCGTCCCTCGACACCGTCGAGGAAGCGGCCCACCGTGCCCAGCCGGATCGCGTTCGGCGGGTTGAGCGTACACATGATGGCCTCCGACAGCCCCCAGATGTCGGAGATGCGCAGTCCGATGGCGAGGAGGAACTCCAGCATCGCGTACGCCGACGGCGCCGTGGCCACGCCGACGTACTCGGCCCGGTCGAGGCCGAGGCTCTCCCGGACCCGGGCCAGGCTCGCCAGGGCCGCCTCCGCCTCGGCGACCTCCGCCGCGGACGGGCTCTGGCCGGACTGCTCGGCCCGGACGCGGCGCAGGTTCACCGCCAACGCGGCCGTGAGGGCCGGGTCGGCCTCGATGAGGTCGCGGGCCATGTTCGTCAGCTTCTCGTAGACGCGGGGGACGCCGAAGAAGCGGGTGGGCCGGACCTTGCGGATCGTGTCGTAGAGCGTGTCCGGGTTGGGGACACAATGGATCGCCAGCCCGAACGTCAGCTGCGCGTAATGGCTCATGAACCGCTCGGCGATGTGATTGAGGGGCAGGTAGGACAGCACCACTCCCTCGTGGCCGGGCTGGTGGAACGGCGCCAGCTTGTGCGTGCTGAACTGACTGATGACGATCGCGCGGTGGGACAGCTGCACCGCCTTGGGCTCGCCGGTCGTGCCCGAGGTGAAGATCAGCGTCGCGATGTCCTCCGGATCGATGGCGGCGCGCAGCTGCTCGACGCTCGGACCGCCCGTCCCTCGTTTCGCGACCGCGTCGAGCGACAGGAAACCAGGGGACGCGTGGTCAAGGCCGACCAGGGTGATGGGGCGCCCGAGCGCGGCGGTGACCTGCCGGGCCAGATCGACGAGACGCTCCTCGACCACGAGGATGTTCGCATTCGTCACGTTGAGGTTGCGGGCCAGCCGCTCGACCGGGTCGGACTCCTGAAGGGAGAACGGCACCGCCCGGGCGTGCAGGAGCGCCGTATCGACCACGTGGAACTCCGGGCGCGGGCCGCTCAGCAGGGCGACGGGCTCACCCGGGCGTACCCCGAGCCCGACGAAGCCCGGCGCGAGCCGCGCGACCTGGCGGGCGTACTCCCGCCACGTCAGGCCCGGATGCCCGTCCATGGACAGCGCCAGCGCGTCTCCACCGGCGGCTGCGTTCGTGCCGAAGAGCACGGGCAGGGTGGGTGGCGTCGTGTTCATCGCTGCATCCTTGGTTCGTCAAGCGGTGTCTTCGTCAGACCGTGTCCGACCGAACTTGCTCGTCCGACAGAACTCGTTCGTCAGGGGAAGTAGGCGATGATGGCCTCGGCGACACAGGCCGGCTTCGCCTCGCCGTCGATCTCGAAGACCTGCTCGAAACGGAACTTGGCGCCGCCGGGGATGTCATCGACGGAGAGGAGCCGCAGACTCATCCGCACCCTGCTGTTGACCTTCACCGGCGAGGTGAACCGCACCCGGTCATAGCCGTAGTTCAGGGCCAGCGAGTGACCCCTCATGACAAAGATCTCGTTGATCAGCTTCGGGCCGAGGGACAGCGTGTAGAGGCCGTGCGCGATGGGGACGCCGAACGGCGTTTGGGCGGCCCGCTCAGGGTCGAGGTGGATCGGCTCGTGGTCACCGGTCGCGTTCGCAAACGCGGCGATGTGGTCCTGGGTGACGGTGTGCCAGTCGCTCGTGCCGAGGTGCTGGCCGACCTTCGAGCGAAGCTGGTCGACACCGTGGATGGTGAGCATGGAGATCAGCGTGTACGGCCACCGGCCCCGACGACCAGCGGCGCCCGTGGCACCGCTGGAGGAGTCAACAGTGACCTTGGTCCCGGCCGCCGCGGTTCGCTCCTCGGCGAGCCTAGCGTCGATGCCGGACCGAAGGCAGGGAGTGGCGACATGGACTGGTCGATCCCCGAGGACGTCAAGCGTTTCATCGCGGACCTGGACGCCTTCATCGATCGGGAGATCAAACCGATCGAGGAGGCGAACCCCGAGTACTTCGACCACCGGCGGGAGTTCACCCGAACGGACCTCGAGCGGGGCGGCATTCCGACCAAACGGTGGCGCGAGATCCTGCGCCAGGCGCGCGTGCTCGCAGACAAGGCCGGCTTCTACCGTTACCCGCTTCCCCGGGCCCTGGGTGGCCAGGACGGCACGAATCTCGCCATGGCGATCATCCGTGAGCACCTCGCTCGCCGGGGCCCCGGTCTGCACGCCGAGCTCAGTCACGAGGCGTCGGTGGTGGCCAACCTGCCGCTGGCGCTCGTCCTGTACGAGTACGGCACGCCCGAGCAGAAGGAGCAGTACCTGGAGCGGCTCATCTCGGGCGAGATCGAGATTGCGTTTGGACTGACCGAGCCCAACCACGGCAGCGACGCGACCTGGCTGGAGACGACCGCGGTGCGGGACGGGTCGGACTGGATCATCACCGGCATGAAGCGGTTCAACAGCGTGGTCGACATCGCCGAGGCCGATCTCGTGTTCGCCCGGACATCGGGGGAGCCGGGCAAGGCCGAGGGCATCACGGCCTTCCTCGTCCCGACCAACGCGAAGGGCTTCGAGATCCTGTACTACCACTACTGCTTCAACATGCCGTCCGACCACGCGGAGGTCCGCCTCGACGGCGTGCGGGTGCCGCAGAGTGCGGTCGTGGGCGAGGTCGGCCGGGGCCTGGAGTGCGCGCAGCTCTTCGTGCACGAGAACCGCATCCGCCAGGCGGCGTCCTCGCTCGGCGCCGGCCAGTTCTGCATCGACCGGAGCGTCGAGTACACCGAGAAGCGGACCCTGTTCGGCAAGAAGATGCGCGACTACCAGGGCCTGCAGTGGCAGCTGGTGGAGCTGCAGACGGACGCGGAGCTGATCCGCAGCCTGCTGTACCGAACGGCGTGGGAGATGGACCAGTACGGCAAGACGGGGGTCACCCACCGCGTCTCCATGGTCAACTACCGGGCCAACCAGTTCGCGTGCAACGCCGCGGACCGCGCGATGCAGATTCACGGCGGTCTGGGCTACACCCGGCACCTGCCGTTCGAATACATCTACCGTCATCACCGTCGCTATCGGATCACCGAGGGCAGCGACGAGTTGCAGATGCGCCGAATCGCGGCATCGATGTGGTCCTTCGGCTCGAAGACGGCCGGCTGACGCCGCCCCGGGCACCCGGGACGGGCCAGCGCCCTCCGCACGGGGAAGGGCGACGCTGCCCCTCGATAGAGGGGTATTTACATATCGCGAAATAGTGTTCGCTGGCCCTCAGGTACGGTTGCGGTCGAGGATGTCCTCCAGCCGCGGGATGCGGTCGGCGTCGTTCTCCCACCGTTGGGGAGCGAACCAGGCCCGACCGAGGGCGACGAGACCGGTCGCGTGCTCCGTCACCGCGGCCGCCACCTCGGCCTGAACGCCGGTCTCCGCGGGGCCGAGCTGGCGCACGATCCGACTGAGCTCGGTCTTGACCTCGTTGGTCGTGGCCTCGATCTCGGATGGCCGGGACCGGGGATCCGCGCCGACCGCTCGAGCCCGGTCGGCCGCCTCCCGGAGCGCGGTCACGCTGTCGGGCAGCGTGCCCGCCCGGGCGAGCGCGTCCCGGACCCGGTCCGCCAACTCGGCGTAGGACAACAGGATCGCGAGTCCACGGTCGCGATAGACATCGATGCGTTGGGCGAGGAAGTCGAGGTAGCGGGCCACCAACGCCACCTGCTCGGACGCGAGCGGGTCGCCCGAGCGGTCGACCGCCGGCTTGACCACGGTGACGAGCGAGCGGATACAGGCCTGCAGTCCGTCACGCCATCGGTCGGGCCCCATGCGGCACCTCCTCCAGAGCGTCGAGCAGCTCCTGCGCCAGCGAGTACACGGCGCCCTCGACCAGGGCCAGGAGCACGTCCTGGTGTGAGCGACCCAGCTTGACCACCCGGTACCCGGTCGCGAAGTTGGAGACCATCATCTGGTAGGCGTTGAGGACGCGGTACCAGCGCAGCCGAGTGCGGTCGACCGGAAGGCCGGAGAGACGCTCGTACTCCGCGAGAAATCTCGACTCGGGAACGAGTCCGCTCACCAGGAACTCACCGGTCTCCTCGTCATGGCTGCCGAACAGGCGCAGCATCGTCCAGGCGAGGTCGCGGTGACGGTCGCCCAGGTAGCCGCGCTCCCAGTCGAGCCAGCCGGTGATCTCGCCGGTCTCCTCGTCGAACATGAAGTTGCCGCTGCGGAAGTCGCCGTGCAGGAGGCTGACGACGTCCAGCTCGGGCAGGTGGCCCTCGAGCCAGTTGGCGGCCAGCTCGACGAGGGGGAAGTCCTCGCCGCGGTCCTCCTCCCAGACCCGGCGGACCCGGTTGAGTTGCCACAGCGCCGATTCGGTCGTGCCGACCCGGGGCACGGTGAAGGCGGACAGGTCCGCGCCCCGCCAGTCGAAGGTGTGCAACGCGGCCAGGTGAGCCACGAACTGGGGCGCGAGGGCGGCTCGAAGGCTCGCCGGGAACCGCGTCCCCGTTCCGCTCACCCGCAGCCGATCACCGCGCGGTTTGGTCGTGCCCCGCACCAACGAGTACACGATGGCCGGCTCCGGGAGCCACGTGCCGTCGGGGTCGAGCCACCGGGCGACCGGCACCGGTATGGTCCCGTGCAGGGCCCGGATCACCTGGAACTCGCGCAGCCGGCTGGTCGCGTTGAGCGACTCGGCGGGCTCCATCCGCACCACCAGGGGCTCGGTGATCCGGCCCTGCCCGGGCGCGTCCCAGGTGAGGCCGAAGGCGAGCTGGATCTTCGAGGCACCGCCGGTCAGCCACCGCACCCCGGTGACCGTGAAGTCGCCCTCGATATGGGCGGAGAGGAAGTCGTGCAGCCGCGTCCGGAGTTCGGACAGGCTCGGGACCGTGTAGGGCCCGCTGGCCCGGCGCCGTAGCTTCCGGGCCAGGACCCGACGGTACTCGTCCTCGGTGGGGAACGCGGCATCGACCCGGTCGGCGAGCCAGGACGGCGGGTTGTCGCGCAACTCCTCGTCCTGGGCGCGGCCGGCCGGCAGGAAGAGCCGGCCCGCCTTCGGTGACGCCGGCGCAGCGGTGTCAGCCGGCAGCTGCTGCGGCGTGGACATGGTGACCTAGGCGGTGAGCGACGCGGGACGGTCCGTCCAGCGACGGCCCCGGAGCTTGGTCTCGACCGGGAGGGAGTGGTTCTCCTGGAGGGACCCGTAGCCGATCGTTCCGCCCAGCTCCCAGCGGATCAGGCCGTGCCAGCACACGCACGTGGAGTACGCGCGCCACGGGCCGCCGGCGATCGGCACGCCCCGGAGGGTGTAGACGTTGCCCCGTTGGTCCGTCGCCTTGACATCGATCGTGATGGGCACGATGCCGACCCGGACGGTCTCCATCTGCAGGTCGGTGATCGTGTATACCTGCCCCTTGTCGAGGAGGTAACCGTGGGCGAACGTCTGGTCCTGACCCGTGGGCTTGGTCGGGTCCAGGTGCATGTGGAACCGGAACCCGAGGTCCTCGCCGAACTGCGCCCACACCGAGTTCATCGGCGGGATCTCCATCTCGTGGCGCGGGCCCCAGCTGTGGTTCATGCGGTCCACGATGTTCACCGGGTATTCCTTGCCCCGCACCTTCAGCGTTCCGGTGACCCGGCAGTGCATGTCGAAGTGGCCCTTGTAGCCACTACCCATCGAGGTCATCGCGATCCGCTCCTCCTCGGTGCGATTGGCGGCGAGGAGGTTCTGGTTCGGATCGTGGATGTCCCACGGGTCCATGATGCCGATCATATCGACATGTATCTCAGTGTCGTCGTAGCCTACGTAGTCGATCCGGTAGTCCCGGGGCGGCCGCACCGCCTCCACGACCAGCCCGTTGGGTCCTTCGATGCGCGAGAAGCGCTTGGGCGCGGGCAGGTGGAACTGCGTGTCGACGTAGAGCAGTTCGAACTCGGAGTCGCTCACCGAACCGTGGACCCGGATGTCGTTCTGCATCACGCCGAGGACCGGCCGGACGCAGACGTAGACGTGGGCGAAGAGCCGCTCCTCCGGTACTGAGATGGGCAGGTAGTACGTCTCCGCCCAGGTGTAGTCGGCGTCCGGGCCGTGGTGGTATTCGAGATCCTCCGCGGTGATCATGGCCGTCCTTTCGATCCTCCGGATGGTGATGTCCAGGTGGGGTCAGAAGACCGAACCCACCCCGTCCCACAGCCGCGTACTGCCGTCCCTGAGGAGATAGACGCGGTCGCAGTGCTGCTGAATGAGTTCGATGTTCTGGTCGACGATGAGCAGGGACAGGCCGGTCTCGGACCGCAGCCGAAGCAGGGCGCGCCACGCCTCGTGCACGACCACGGGGGCGAGGCCGAGGCTGAGCTCATCGACGAGAATCACCGTTGGCTTGGCTACGAGGGCTCGGGCCAGGGCGACCATCTGCTGCTCGCCGCCGCTGAGCACGTTGGCCCGCCGGTCGAGAATCCCTTCGATGCGAGGGAATATGGTGATTGCCAGGGCGAGGCTGTCGTCGTCCAGGGTCCGGCCGGCACCGTACGCGGCGACCTTCAGGTTCTCCAGCGCGGTGAGCGAGCCGATCAGCCCGCGCCCCTCGGGCACGTGCACGATGCCCTGGCGCGCGACCCGGTTGGGCGAAGCCGGCAACGGCGACCCGCGGAAGCTGATGGTGCCGGCCCGACGCCGGACGACGCCCGAGATGGCCCGGAGGGTGGTCGTCTTGCCGGCGCCGTTGCGTCCGATCAGCCCGATGATCTCGCCCGGCCCGACCTCGAGGCTCACGTTCCGCAGCACGACGTTCTTGCCGTAGGCGCAGGCCAGCCCGGTGACCGACAGTCCGTCAGTTACGCGAGTCGGCAGGGTCACTGTTTCCTCCTCCCAGAAAGGCCTGCACGACCTCCCGGCTGTTCAGCACCCGGGCGGGTTCGCCGTCACCGATCACCCGGCCGAAGTCGAGCACCGTCACCCGGTGAGCGATCGCCCGCACGAACTCGATGTTGTGGTCGATCACGAGCAGCGTGATGCCCTCGCGGCACGCGGCGTAGATAGCGCTGGCGATGCCATCGATCTCGGCCTCAGTGACGCCCGACGTCGGCTCGTCGAGGAGGATGACCTTCGGCCGGCCGACGAACGCGCGCGCGATGTCGACGAGCTTCTGGTCGCCGCCGTTGAGTTCGTCGCTCGGCCGATGCCAGAGGCGCTCGGGGACGCCCGCCATGGTCAGTGCGGCGGCGGTCGCGGCCCGGACGTCGGCACCCCGACGGCGGGCCGCCCCGTTCTCGGCCGCCAGCTGAACGTTCTGGAACACCGTCAGGTCGGGGACCAGCGTGGCGTGCTGAAACGAGCGGCTCAGGCCCTTGCGGGCGCGGCGGTGCGGAGGGTCGCCGAGGACGCTCACGCCGTCGAGCAGCACGTCGCCCCCGGTCGCCGACGTGACGCCCATCAGGACGTCGAGCAGGCTCGTCTTGCCGGCGCCGTTGGGGCCGACCAGCGCGTGGATGCGACCGCGGGCGACCGTGAACGTGACCTTGTCCAGGGCGGTGACCCCGCCGTACCGGAGGGTCAGGTCACGGACCTCGAGCACCGGCTCCGTCTCCGCCGGGAGAGCCCGCACGTCGCTCGGCTGCTGCCACCGCTGCGCCGGAGCGTCGGCCTGTTCGTCGTTCGGGCCGGCCGTCGCCTCGGTGACCTCGGTCGCGGTGGAGGTCCGGCGACGCACGGTCCTGACCACTGTGGACGCCGCCGACCCGACCAGGCCGTACATGCCGGCGGGCGAGAAGATCAGCACCGCCAGGAACGCCAGCGGCCACCACATGCCCGATCCGGACACCCCGGCACCCGCGTAGCCGAGCCAGGAGTACACGAAGGCGCCCGCGGCCGGGCCCACCAGGGTGCCGAGCCCGCCGATCGCCGACACCGCGAGGAGGGTGATCGAGAGCGTGGTGGCGAAGAGCTCCGGTGTCGTGAACCCCGACGCCTGGACCAGGATCACCCCGCCGAGCGCGCCGACCACGGAGGACCACACCATCGCCACCAGCTTGACGGTGAAGACGTTCACGCCCAGCACGGCCGGGAGGATCTCGCTGCGCTTGACCGCCATGAGGACCCGTCCGTGGCGTGAGTGGGCGTAGGCGTAGGTGAGGGCCGTGACGACCACCAGCATGGCGATGGCGACGTAAAAGCAGGTGCGCTCGTCGTACAGGTCAAGTCCGAGGATGGTGCCGGCCGGCACGACCAGGCCCGTCGCCTGACCGGTCCACGTCTTCAGCAGATCGCCGTTGAGCAGCATGAACACGACGAACGCGAAGCTGAACGTGACGATCGCGGTGCCGATGTGGGCCAGGCGCAGCGCCCCGAGCCCCAGCAGGACGGCGATCACGGCGGCGAGGGCCAGGGCGAATCCCACGGCGGGGAGGAACGACCAGCCGTAATTGATCATCATGGCGGTCGACGCGTACGCGCCCACCGCCATGAAGGCACCCTGGCCGAGGGTGGGCTGGCCGGCGTACCCGGTCATCAGATCCATGCCCACGGCGGCGATCGCGTAGGCCGCGCCCGCGGTGAGGGCCAGCAGCAGCGCCGACGACGAGCCCTGAGCCGCGATGATGACGACGGCCAGGAGGACGACCCCGACCTTCCAGGTGCCGAGGTGAGCACGACTACTGAGCACGGACAACTCCCATCGTGTTCACAGGCGCTCCCGGACCGACGTGCCGAACAGGCCCGCTGGCTTGAGGATGAGGATCGCGCCGAGGATGGCGAATGTGATGAGGGCGGCTATCTCCGTGCCGGAGTAGACGACGGCGACGTTGGAGCTGACGCCGACGATGATGCCTCCGGCGATGGCACCGCCCCAGGACGAGATTCCCCCGAGAATGAACGCCGTGAATGCGTACAGGACGTAGGGGGCGAACATCGCCGAGGAGACGAGGGAGATCGGCGCGGCGAGCAGGGCGACCACGGCGCAGGCGATGAGCGACACGGCCCAGGCCGCGGTCATGAGAAGCCTGGTGTTCACGCCGAGCAGCCTTACGACGCCGGGGGAGTCCGCGACCGCGCGGAGCAGGAGTCCGAGCCGGGTGTGCCGGAAGAAGACCAGGAGCGCGGCCAGGAGCACCAGCGTGACCACGATGATGACGAGGTTCTGCCGCGGGACATTGATGCCGGCGAGCGTGATGGGCCCGCCCTCCCACATCTTCGGGAACAGGAACGGCTCACCCTCGCTGAGGAGGTAGACCACTGCCTGCTCGACGATGAGCGCGAGCGCGATCGAGCGCAGGATGAGGTTGAAGATCCCGTGCTGCTCCTGGGGGACGAAGGCGAGCCAGTAGACCAGTACGCCGAGGAGCGCACCGGTGAGCACCATCGCCAGGATGGCCGCGTACAGGGGCATCCCAGCACTGATGTATCGATAACCCATAAAGGCCAGGAGCATCGCCAATGGCGGCTGGGCGAAGCTGATGATGCCGGTGCTCTTGTAGAGCAGCGCGATCGAAAGACCCATGATCCCGTATAGGAAACCGATGCCTATACCGCTCACGACCGCCGAGACGAACAGACTCATCTCGATCCTCCTATCAGTTGCCCGGCCGCCGAAGCGGCCGGGCAACCACATGCCGTCCTGGCGCGGGTCACTTGGTGTCGGTCAGCTTCGCCGACCCGGCTGGGACCCAGTCGCCGTCAAGCTCGTAGATGTAGATCTCCGACGGGCCGAGGTGGCGGCCGTTGGAGAAGTCGGCCGGCACCGCGCCGGGAGAGAGCTTCTCGTTGGAGACGGTGCTGATCACCTCGAGCAGGCGTTCGCGGGTCAGGTCCGGACCGGCCCGCTCAAGCAGCTCGACGAACCAGCGCGCGCTGTTGCACCCGCCCATGAGGTTCCCGTCGGGCGCCATGTCGGGCACGGTCACCTTCGCGGCCTCGACGCACTCGGCGTTGGACGGGTCGCTCGGCAGGGCGACCTGGTAGGCGCTGATCACCTTTCCGTCCAGTCTCGTCGAACCGTCCGGGTTCTTGATGCCCTGGATGAACTGGTCGGCCATCAGCGAGATCGTGTTGAGGTAGCTGATGTTCGGCTCGAAGTCCTGCTCCTCGGCCGCCTGCATGAGCTTCAGAGCGAGCTCGACCGACTGGTTGGTGACGACGTAGTCGGGGTTGAGCTCCTTGAGCCTGAGCACGATCGGAGTCCAGTCGCTGGTCGTCGCCGGCACGACCTGCTCGCCCAGGTACCTACCGCCGGCCGCCTCGGTCGCCTCCTTGACCGCCTCGATGGCAGACTCGATGCCGGCGTTCTGGGTGAACAGGACGGCGACGGAGCCGGGACCCTTCTGTTGCAGACCCCAGCTGACGACGCTCGAGAACATCGTGGCCCACGACGGCGAGAAGGCGTACGTCCACTTCTTGCCGGCCGGCAGGTACAGGTCCGGCACCTGGGCCATCGGGAACAGGTACGGCACGCCGGCTCGTTCCGCAACCGGCACGATCGCCGGGGGTTGGATGGAGCCACAGCCTCCGAAGATGGCGAAGTAGCTGCCGTCGGCGAGCCGGCGGGCGTTCGCGCCGGCGCGCGCCAGGTCGTACGCGTCGTCGAGGATCTCCCACTCGATCTTCCGACCGTGGACGCCACCTTCGGCGTTCACCTTGTCGAACCAGGCCTGGGCGCCACCGTGGACCCGGGCGCATCCCGCCGCGGGCGGGCCGGTCAGCGGGCTCGACGCGCCCACGATGATCTTGTCCTCCGTGACGCCCGGGACCGATCCCGTTCCGTTTCCGCTGTCGTCATTCGAGCCGCATCCGGCGGCGGCCAGCACGAGAGCCAGCGCCGGCACCAGCGCGCGCCGCAGCGCTGGCCGGCGACGAGTAGCAATCAGGTTTCCTAAATATTCCATCCGTTCACGCCCATCGCTGTCCATGCGTATCGCTGTCCGTGCGGACAGCCTCAACGATTGGGCGAATGTCCAATGGTATGACCATGAATGGCAATGCCTACCGGTGACGGCGAATGGAGGTTCCGACATTGCTCAGCCGAGCGCCGCACCGGGCGTCGGGGCCCCCATCGTTCCGCCAGCCGGGATGATGTTTCGCAACCGGGCCGATAGCGGAGGGGCGCGCGGTGGCGGATCCGGCCGGGGGCGGATCCGGCCAGGTGGGTGGGCGACAGTGTGGCGGCGGGGCCGGGCCGGCGTCCAGAGTCGGCCCCGGTGCCGGGGTGGAGAAGTCGACGTCGCGCGGGAGCGGGCCGGCGGCGGTCAGGGGCGGCCCGGACACCCGGCCGGGGCACGGTTGCTCCGGCCGGGGCCGGCCGTTGCCGGCGGCGGGTTCGACGGTGAAGACGAGGTTGCGCGGGCGTCCGCGCGCAGGGGCGGGTCGGGCGTGCGCCGTGAGGCGCCTGCGCGGTGAGGGGTCGGTGGGTGAGGGTCAGCGCGTGCGCGCGGTCCCGGGTTTCCGGGCGGTCAACGCCGCACTCCCATCACGCCGCACAGGGGTGCGGGCCAGGCCAGCGTGGTGGCGGCGGCGATGTGCCGGTCCCATCCGGCCGCGATGTCGTCCGGCATCGGAACGGGACGACGAGTGTCGATGTTGACGTGAACAAGGACAATCTCGGTCGTGCTGGCCAGGCGCTCGCGCGTACGGTCCAGCAGCAACGTGAGGATGTGGACCACCTTGTCCGACCGGTCCAGCACCCGCGGGTGCACCGACAGCTTGTCGCCCTCACGCAACTCGGAGAAGTACCGCAGGTGATGCTCGACCGTGAAGGTGCTCATCCGCCGGTTGGCCCGGTAGGCGTCATCGATGCCGATGTCCCGGCACACCACGTCGGCGCCGGCCGCGGCGAAGTTGAGGTAGTGCACGACGTTCATGTGACCGTTGGCGTCGATGAAGTCGGCGGAGACGGTGCCGGTGAGGGCGGCCGGAATCTCCATCACCTGGTCGAAGGTCGGAAGCGTGGTGCCCATGGGTCGACAGTACGGCAGCGGGAAGTCTGAGGGCCAGGGCCGGTTCCGTCGGTCGGGACCCGGCTCTGTCGACCACCACTGTGGTCGTATCAAGGGGTTGTGTTAACGGTCATACCATTCTAGCCTCCCCGTAACAGAACGGCAGTGGGGAGTGATCGCGATGACCGCAGCCCTACGAAGCGTCCGTGACCGGTACACGGAGGAGCAGATCGCCCACTTCTACCAGGCCGGGTACTGGCAACCCACCAGCTTCAACCAGCTGGTCGCGGCCCAGGCCGCGCAGCGCCCGGACCAGCCCTACGTCTTTGACTCGACGACGAGCATAACCTACGGCCAGTTTGCCGAGCGCGCGGTGCGGCTGGCGGCGGGACTGCACCGGCTCGGGCTCCGTCGTGGCGACCGTGTCGTCGTGCAGTTGCCGAACTGGACCGAGTTCCCGCTGGTGGCCGCGGCGCTGTCCCGGATCGGGGCCATCCTCGTCCCGGTCATGCCGATCTACCGGGCCAACGAGGTCGCCTACGTGGTGCAGCACTCCGGCGCGGTGGCTGTGGTCACGTGCGAGGAGTTCCGGGGGTTCAACCACCGGGCCATGTTCGAGTCGCTGCGCGCCGAGACGCCCCAGGTGCGCCACCTCATCATCGCCCGGGGAACCGCCGACGGGGCGATCCCGCTCGCCTCGCTGGAGGTGCCGGGTGCGCTGGCCGATCTGGAGGCGGAGATCGGGCCGGACAGCTCCCCGGACGACGGGTTCCTCATCGTCTACACATCCGGCACGACCGCCCGGCCCAAGGGGTGCTTCCACACGTTCAATACCTTGCGGGCCAGCTCGGCCGCCATCGCCAAGGGCCTCGACTACTCCGACGCGGACGTGCAGTTCGGCCCGTCCCCGATCACCCACAGCACGGGCCTCGTCACCAGTGTCGTGCTCCCGCTGCTCGCCGGCGCCCGGTCCTACCTCATGGAGATCTGGGACCCCGTTCAGGCCCTGCAGCGCATCGCCGAGCATCGCCTGAGCGTCGCGGTCACCGCGACGCCGTTCCTGCAGATGTTGATGGACGCGGCCGAGTCGAACCCGCACGACACCAGCAGCTTGCGGGTGTGGGTCTGCGCCGGGTCGCCGATCCCCGGCTCGGTGGTTCGACGCTCACGGGAGCTCTTCGGCTGTCAGACGCTGTCGCTGTACGGCCGGTCGGAGAACTTCCTCACCACGATGTGCACGGTGCGCGACGACCCCGAGCGCTCCGTCACCTCGGACGGCCGCGCGGTAGCGGGGGCCGAGGTCATCGTGGTCGGGCCCGACGGGCGTGAGGTACCCCGCGGCGAGGTGGGCGACCTCGCCTACCGGGGGCCGAGCCACATGATCGAGTACTTCAACGACGAAGAGCAGACCGCCGCGCTGTTCACACCGGATGGCTTCTCCCGCTCGGGCGACCTGGGTTGGCAGGACGCGGACGGGTATGTGCGGGTGACCGGGCGCCTGAAGGACATCATCATTCGCGGCGGCATGAACATCAGCGCCCGGGAAATTGAGGATCACCTGCTCCAGCACCCGGCGGTGGCGAACGTCGCCGTGGTCGGCATGCCGGACGAGCGCCTGGGCGAGAAGATCTGCGCCTACATCGTGCCGAAGGACATGGCGCATCAGCCCACATTGGACGACGTCCGTACCTACCTGCTGGGCCGCGGCCTCGCCATCCAGAAGGTGCCCGAGCGACTCGAGATCGCGGAGGGGTTGCCGATGACCGCGACCGGAAAGGTCCAGAAGCACCTGCTCCGGGCCGACATCAAGGCGAAGCTGACATGACCGCGGTATTCCCCCCACGGACCGCCTGTGGGCAGCCGAGCCGGACGACGGTCGCCACCGGCGCGGTGTCCGACGCACCGGGGATGGGTCAGGCTCCGGCGACCGTGCCCGGCGGCCCCGCAGATCTGGCCCGTCGCTACCGGGAGCTCCTGCGCCAGTACCAGGCCGAGCTGGGGTTCGGCGCCACCGTCGCGGCCGGTCGTGGGATCTCCGGCCTGGTCGAGACGACGGCGCAGCTGGTCGGCAAGGTGGTCTGGCTGATCGATCCGCAGCACCGCGTCGTGGCCCGGTCGCAGGCGGCCTGGGCGCAGTTTCGGGTGCCGGAGCTCGGCAGCCTCCGGAAGGTCGTCGGTCCGGCGGATGAGCCGCCCTCCCGACCCGTCGTCATCCAGGCTAACCCCAACGCGGGCCTCGCGCGACGTCACGTGCTCATGCCGGTCCGCCGGGGCGAGCAGACCTTCGCCTGGCTGGTCGTGGCCGAGGTGCCGACCCGCTTCGTCAACGGCGATCTCGCCATCATCGAGCGAGCGGCCTTCCACCTCGCCTCCGAGTACTCCGTGCAGCGGAGGGTGGCGCGGGCCTCGTGGAACGCTCGCGCCGCGCTCGCCCGCCAGCTCGTGCGCGGATCGGCCGCACAGAGCGACCTCCTGGCCAGTGCCGAGTACCTCGGGATACGCGTGGACGCGGCCCGCGTCCTCGTCTACCTCATGGACAGCGGCGAGCAGCTCTTGAACGAGGAGGACGTGGCCGACCAGCTCGCCCGCGAACTTGGGGTGGAGGTGCTGGGTTCCCGCGGCAGCGAGGGCACGATCCTGCTCGTCGAGGCGCCGGACGACGTCCCGCCGGTCACGATGGTGAGCCGGGTCAAGGAGTCGTTGACCGCCGTGATGGCGCGGCTGGGTCGGCCCCAGGCCGTCGCGGGAGTGTCGTCCGTGACTCGGCCGGACGGGCTGCGGCGGGCGTACCGGGAGAGCCGCGAGGTGGCGTTGTGCGTCCATCGGTTCGCCGGCTCCGCCACTAGAATTATAACCGTCGATGATTTGGGTCCGGCCAGGTTGTTCGTCGCCAACAGCGACGTCAACGCCGTACGTCGGTACGTGCGGGATGTGCTGGGCGCGCTCCTGGACGGCCGGCCGGGTCGGGCCGACCTGCTGCGCACGCTGCAGTGCTTCTTCGACACCGGCCGCAGCGTGCGCGAGTCCGCGTCCCGGCTGGGAATCCATGAGAACACGGTGCGGTTGCGGCTGAATAAGATATATGAGCTTACTGGTCTCGATGTAGCCGCCAACTCCAACGACCAGTTGAGCGCGCAGACCGCGCTGCTGGTGTTGCGGCTCGAAGGTCATCCCGCGCTGTCGCCGTTCGAGTCGTCCGCCGAGGTCCGATCCACCCAGGAGTCGGCGTGAGGCGTGAGGCCGGCTCCCCCGTCGCGCTGAGGTTGTGATGAGAGCGCTGCTGGTCGAAGAGCTGTCCGGTCCAGACGCGGTCAGGTTCGCGGACGTCCCCGAGCCGAGTGGGGCGCACCCGTGGGCCGGGGGCGAGCGCCTGCTGGTCGAGGTGTACGCCGCTGCCGTCAACTTCCCTGACCTCCTGCAGTCCCGTGGTGCCTACCAGCACCAGCAGCCAGCCCCCTACGTGACGGGGGGCGAGTTCGCCGGCGTGGTGGTCGAGGCGCCGTCCACGTCCCGGTTCTCGGTCGGCGACCGCGTCGCCGGGATGAGCGTTTTCGGGGCGTTGGCCGACCGGGTTCTGGCCATCCCGCGCTACACCATGAAGCTCCCGGAGAACGTGAGCTGGGAGACGGGGGCCGCCTGCTTCCTCAACTACTCGACTGCTTGGTTCACGTTGTTCCGGGCGGGCTTCACCGACGGCGAGTCCGTCCTGGTGCAGGGGGCGGCGGGTGGTGTCGGTACCGCGGTCCTGGACCTGCTGCGCGGCCGCGGCGCGCCCACGATCGCGGTTGTCTCGTCGGAGGAGAAGGCGGAGGTGGCCCGCCGGGCGGGCGCCGACGAGGTGCTCCGCACCGACGAGCCATGGTCGACGCGAGCCCGGGAGCTCACCGGTGGTCACGGCGTGAAGGTCGTGGTCGATCCGGTCGGTGGTGACCGGTTCGTGGACTCGCTGCGCGCGCTCGACCTCGGCGGGCGGCTGATGGTGGTGGGCTTCGCGGCGGGCAGCATTCCGGAGGTCAAGGTGAACCGGCTGCTGCTACGCGACTTGACCGTGATGGGCGTGGCCCTCGAGCCGTGGTTGCAGCGGTGGCCGGAGGTCGGCGAGCGCATGGTCGCGGAGTTGGAGGAGGGCCTGGCCACGGGCCGGTTGTCGCCCGTGATCGGGCACGTGCTCCGATGGGAGGAGGCGGACAAGGCACTGAAGATAATCGATCGCCGTGAGGCGCTCGGCAAGGTCGTCGTGACGCTGCGCTCCTGACCGAGCGCCGCGCGTGTTCCGGGGCTCGTCGCCCAGACACGTATGTCCGGCCTACGTGTCGGCGGCCGCGCTTCGGGGACGCCCGGGGCCGGTCGGCGACGAGACCGGTGCGTCATCACCGCCGATCGCGATCGTCCCCTGTGGACATCTAGACCCCGAGGCCGCGGGGTCGTGGTGGACGTGCTCACGGGCATCGGCGATCGGCCTGTCCAGCCATTGGCCGGCAGGCTACTGGCCCACTGACTGCTGGCCCACCAACTGTTGGCCGGCACGAGACGACGTAGGGAGCCGCTCGTGGGATCTGCGCAGGCACCCGAGACACGGCCGCTTCGGGCGTTGGTCACCGGGGCGGCCCGGCCCGGCAGCATCGGGCAGGCGATCGTGGCCCGCCTCGAGAAGGCCGGCATGATCGTCGAGACGCTCGACAAGCTGCCCGGCTGCACCTACCAGGTCGACCTCGTCAGCGACGAGCTTCCCGACCTGTCACACATCGACGTCTTCGTTGGCAACGCGGCGGTCACGAACCTGTTCGGCGCCGCGCACACGTTCTCGCTGGAGAAGTGGAATCTCGACATCGCGGTCAGCCTCACCGGCAACCTGCGCGTCCTGCAGGCGGTGCTCCCCGGCATGCGCGAACGGAAGTTCGGCCGCATCATCTTCATCTCCAGCACCGCCATCAACGGGATGCCGGCGCAGGTGTCGTACGCGACCACGAAATCGGCGCTCCTCGGCATGATGAAGACAGTCGCGGCCGAGACGGTCACCCTGGGCATCACCGCGAACGCGGTGTTGCCCGGGCCGACCGCGTCGTCGAACCTGTTGGGGGCGCCGAAGGAGATCCTCGACGCCTGGCGGGAGACCCTGCCCAATGGGTTCGTCGCCCCCGAGGACATCGCGGCCGCGGTCGCGTTCTTCGCGTCGCCCCGGGCGCGCAGCGTGACGGGTCAGATATTGACGGTTGACGGTGGCGACGGGCTCAACCTCCGGTCGATGACCCGCACGATGGTCAATCGCCGGGCGGCCGGGCCGGCCTGACCGGCGCCCGGGGACGGTCATGAAGGACCGGGCCGCGGTCAGGAAGGCCGCGGATCGACGGAGTTGGGCCGGGGAGGCCAGGAATCGAAGTTGAGCGAGTCAAGGAGCGGGTAGTTGAGCGAGTCACGGCAGCGCAAGGCGCTGGTCACCGGGGCGGCCCGGCCGGGTGGCATCGGCCAGGCGATCGTCGCCCGCCTCACCGCCGACGGGTTCGACGTCGTCACCCTCGACCGGGAGCCCGGCTGCACCTACACGATCGACGTCGCCACCGATGAGATCCCACCCCTCGACGACATCGACGTCTTCGTCGGCAACGCGGCCATCACCACCATGTTCGGGGCGGCGCACTCGATGAAGCTCGAGCGATGGCAGCGGGATCTGGACGTCAACCTCACCGGGACCTTCCGCGTGCTGCAGGCCTGTCTGCGCGGGATGCGCGAGCGGCGGTATGGCCGTATCATTCTCATCTCCGCGTCGTCGGCGCTGACCGGCCTGCCGGGTCAGATCGCCTACACGACCTCCAAGGCCGGGCTGTTCGGGCTGGCCCGGACCGTCGCGGCCGAGAACGTCACGCTGGGCATTACGGCGAACGTCATCCTGCCCGGCATGACGACCAGTTCGGGCGTCCTGTCGATGCCGAAGGAGATCCTTGACGCGTGGGCAGCGACCGTTCCGGCGGGCTTCGTCCACCCCGACGACATCGCCGACGCGGTCGCGTTCTTCGCGTCCGAGGAGGCCGGGATGATCACCGGACAACTGCTCACTGTGGACGCCGGCGACAACCTGAACACGCGCTCCGTGACAAGGAGGATGCTGACGCGAACGAATCAGGCCAGCACGACGTAGGGCTTCGGCGGTGAATCGAGGGGCCCCAGGAATGGGAGGTCGTCGCGCGGCCGGAGCCGGGTGGCCGGGAGGACGTCTGGTAGGTCTGAATGGAAGCGCGGGCCGACCTGATGCGGTCGTTCCGCGGGCCACGGCGATCAGGATGACCGCCTGATCGCGGATGCGGAGGTGTTTGTCCAGCACGCATTCCGGCTTACGATTCATTCCCCGATGCGGCGACCGCGGACGCGGGTGACGTGAAGGAGGCCGCAGTGTCCACGCTCTCCCTGACCGGGCCACAGCGCCGCGCGCAGTTGGCCGTCGACGGCGCTAAGGCGCATGGCCTGGCGCTCGCCATCGTCGGTGAGCAGGAAGATGTCGACCCGGTCCCGGCGAACGACCTGAGAACCCTCGACGGCCAGCTCGCCATCCTGGCTGGCCTGTTGCGCGAACGCTTGCGTGATGTCGACCGTCGGCCGTTGGCCGCCGCCGAGGTCGCGGCGACCAGCAAGGTGCTGCACGAGATCCATACGGTGCGGTTCAGCATCCACGACTACCTCGGCTATGAACGGGTCCGCCGGCTTGACGATCTCGACCGTGGTCTGGCCAAGCTCCGGACCATCACGGACCAGAACCAGCTCCTCGCGATCGCCTGTGAGGTGGTGGCGGAGCACTGTGGCTTCGACCGGGTGATGCTGTCGCGGGTCGAGCAGGACGTCTGGCGTCCGTGGCGCAGCTACGCGCGCCACGTCGGCACGGCCGAGCGCAGCTTTCGTACCTGGATCGAGGGCGATGTCCAGATTCGTCTGGACGAGATGTTGCTGGAAAGCGACATGGTGCGCCGCCGGCAGCCCGTCATGGTCACCGACGCCAGCACCGACCGGCGGGTCTATCGCCCCATGGCCGTGGCGGCCTGCCTCTCCTCATACGTGGCCGCACCGATCATCGTGGACGATCGGGTCATCGGCCTGCTGCACGCCGACCACTGCAACCACGACGTGGATGAACTCGACCGCGACATCCTCTGGTTCTTCGCCCTCGGCTTCGCCCAGGTCTTCGAGCGAGCGGTGCTCCTGGGTCGGCTGCGCCGGCTGCGTTCCGAGGTCATCCACACGACCCAGGTGCTGCAGACCGTCCTGGAGCAGCTCGCCAGCGCCGAGGTCGAGCTGGCGACGCGGGAGCACACCACCGCCCTCGCGGTCAGTCGCGAGGTGCGACCAGTGGTCACCGAGCGCCCGGAGGTCCTGCGGCAACTGCTGACGGACCGCGAGCTGGAGGTCCTGGCGCTGATGGCGACCGGCGCGACCAACGACCGCATCGCCCAGAGCCTCATGATCGCGACCGAAACCGTGAAGTCACACGTCAAGCGCATCCTGCGCAAGCTGGAGGTCAACAACCGGGCCGAGGCGATCTCCCAGTATCTCAGGCTCACCGTCGGTGCCCGGGAAGTCTGAACCAGGGGGTTGCTTTTAGGTCTGACCATTGTATCGTTAGGACCACTCTCTTTGGTCGCCCGCCTCCGTCCCGGGCGCGATCTACGAGGTGGTGCTAGGCATGGCATTGGCGACGGTTCGTGACCGGTACTCCGACGAGCAGATTCGGTACTACTACCGCGAGGGCCTGTGGCGCGACTACAGCCTGTTCGACATGGTGGAGCAGCAGGCGGCCCAGCGCGGGGACAAGGTGTTCGGGACCGACTCAACGACTTCGCTGACTTTCGCCGAGCTGCGTACGGCCGCGCTGCGGTTGGCCGTCGGGCTCCGTCGCCAGGGGATCGAGCGAGGCGACCGCGTGGCCGTGCAGATCCCGAACTGGACCGAGTTCTTCGTGATCTCAGCCGCCTTGTCGCGCATCGGGGCCGTGCTCGTGCCGATCATGCCGATCTACCGCAAGGACGATGTGGGCTTCGTGCTGGGCAGCGCCGACGCGAAGGCGGCGTTCACGGCGAACGAGTTCCGCGGATTCGACCACGCTGGGATGTTCCAGGAACTGGCTCGCGAAGCGGACGTGCTGCGCAAGGGAATAATCATCGTGCGCGGCGAACGCGAGGGCGCGCTCGCTATGAGCGACCTCATGGTCGACATCGACCCGGCCAGCGCTGATGCCGAGCTCGGCCCTGGCCCCGGCCCGGACGACGTCTTCGTGATCGTCTACAGCTCCGGCACCACCGCGCGTCCGAAGGGATGCGTACACACCTTCAACACGGTGGCCTGCGGCGCCCGCCTCCTCGGCCAGGGTTGGGCCTACACGGACCGCGATGTGCAGTTCGGACCCTCGCCGGTCACGCACACGACGGGTCTGGTGACCAGCTTCGTCCTTCCGCTGATCCATGGCGCCAGCAGCCACCTGATGGAGCAATGGGACCCGCTGGACGGTCTTGCCCGGATCGCCAAGTTCCGGTGCACCGCCGCGGTCACCGCGACCACCTTCCTGCAGATGCTCATCGAGGTCTACGACCCCGAGCGGCACGACGCCAGCAGCATGCGCTTCTGGACCTGCGCCGGCTCGCCGATCCCCGGAGCGTTCGTGCAGAAGGCCCGGGAAACCCTGCCGGGCATGAAGGTGCTCAGCCTTTACGGGCGTACCGAGAACATCACCACCACGATGTGCACCATCGACGACGACCCCGAGCGGTCGGTGACCTCCGACGGCAAGGCCCTCCCGCTCCAGGAGGTGCGCATCGTCGATGAGGCCGGCCGGGAGGTCCCGCGGGGGACCGAGGGCGACATCGCGTACCGGGGCGCCATGAACTGCCTTGAGTACCTCAATCAGCCGGAGGAGACCGCGGCCAACTACACCCCCGACGGCTTCCACCGGTCGGGTGACCTGGGCGTGATGGACGCGGACGGCTACGTGCGGGTGACCGGACGGCTGAAGGACATCATCATCCGGGGCGGCCTCAACATCAGCCCGCGTCAAATCGAGGACCTGCTCACCGCGCACGAGGCGGTCCGCCAGGTCGCGGTGGTGGCCATGCCGGACGAGCGGCTGGGCGAGCGGGCGTGTGCCTATATCGTTCCCGCCGAGGGGCACGCCCCGCTCACCCTCGAGCAGATCCGCGACTACCTCCTGGCCAAGGGGCTGCCGATCCAGAAGGTGCCCGAACGGGTGGAGATCGTCGATTCGCTGCCGATGACCGCCACCGGCAAGGTCCAGAAGCACATCCTGCGCGCCGACATCGCGGCCAAACTGCGGAGCTGACCGGTGGACCTCGCGGACACACCCGAGCAGGCCGCGTTCCGGAGCGGGGTACGGGCCTTCCTGGAGAAGGCCCTGCCTCGCCTGCCCTGGCCCGAACCGGAGAACCTGATCGAGCGGCGCGGTTTCTGGCGGCAATGGCAGTCGATGCTCTTCGAGGCGGGCTACGCCGGCCTGACCTGGCCCAAGGAGTACGGCGGCCAGGGGCTCGACGCGAGCATGCAGGCGATCTTCGTCGAGGAGTGTGACCTGGCGGGCGCGCCCGACCGCCTCAACACGATCGGGGAGGACTTCGCCGGCCCGACCATCGCGCACTTCGGCACGCCGTGGCAGAAGGAGCGTTTCCTGCGCCCGATCCTGACCGGCGAGGAGATCTGGTGCCAGCTGTTCTCCGAGCCGGACGCCGGCTCGGACCTGGCGTCGCTCCGCACGAAAGCCACCAAAGTGGATGGTGGCTGGCGGGTCACCGGCCAGAAGATCTGGACCAGCCGCGCGCAGATCGCCGCGAACGCGATCCTGCTGGCCCGTACGGGACCGGGCGAGCGCAGCAAGGGCATCACGTTCTTCCTGCTGCCCATGGACAGCCCGGGCATCACCATCCGACCCATCGCGCACATGCTGGGCGAGGCCGAGTTCAACGAGGTCTTCCTCGACGACGTCTTCATCCCCGACGAGCTCGTGGTCGGCGAGGTCAACGGCGGGTGGAAGGTCGCCATGGGCACCTTGTCCTTCGAGCGGGTGGCCATCGCCACCGGCCGGGTCAACACCACCAAGGCCGTGGAGGACCTCATCGCCGACATCCGTGGTCGCACCGGCGCCGACGGTCGACCCCTCGGCGAGGATCCGCACATCCGTCGTCGGGTCGCCGAACTGTGGGCGCGGGCGTTCGTCCACAAGACGATCAGCCAGCGGGTCATCAGTGCCGCCGCCGCGGGCGCGCCCCCCGGCCCGGTCACGTCGATCGGCAAGCTGTACTTCTGCCCCTTGGTGGAGGAACTGGCCGATTTCCGGCTGTCCCTTGACCCCTTGGCCGACCAGTTCGGGCTCGACGACGTGGACGACGCGAATCCGGGCCGGTCGCGTCGATGGCTGCGGTTGGCCAACCAGGCCCGCGGTACCTCGATCGCCGGCGGCTCCACGTTCATTCAGCGCAACATCGTCGCCGAGCGGATTCTCGGCATGCCCCGACACTGACCGGGAGTGCGTCATGAGTATCGCTACGTCGTACACCTGGAAACCGACCGCCGATTACCTCGAGAACTCCCGGGTGTCGGCGTTCATGCGCAAGCTGCGTCTGTCGTCAGTGGACGAGCTTCGTCGGTACTCGGTCGCCGATGTGGCGGTGTTCTGGGACGAGGTGGTCCGGGACCTCGGCCTGCCGTTCCGGACCCGGTACACCACGGTGCTCGACCTCTCGCGCGGTATCGAGTTCCCTGAGTGGTTCGTCGGGGGCGAGATCAACGTCGTGGACGCCACCGTCGACCGCTGGGCGCGGGAGACGCCGGATGCCGTGGCGGTGGTGCACGAGACGGAGGAGGGCCAGGTCCGGCAGCTCACGTTCGCCGAGCTGGCCGACCAGGTGGCCCGGGTCCGGCGCGGGTTGCGGGCGCACGGGATCGGTCGCGGCGACGCCGTGGCCCTGTACCTGCCCATGTGCCCGGAGGCGATCGTGGCCACCTACGCGGTGGCCAGCGTCGGCGCCATGGTGGTGCCGCTGTTCTCCGGGTTCGCGCCCGCCGCGATCGCCGCCCGGATCTCCGATGCCGGCGCCAAGGCGGTCATCACGGCCGACGGCACGATCCGGCGTCGCCGTCGGGTGGCGATGAAGCCGCAGGTCGACGAGGCGGTGCGGCAGTGCCCGAGCGTGCAGCTCGTCGCGGTCGTCGCCAATCTGGGTGAGCCGCTGGACCTCGTCCCCGAACGGGACGTGTCCTGGGCCGACCTCTTAGCGTCGGAGCCGGATCCGGATGTCGAAGTGACCTCCGCGTCGGACGTCCTCCTGCTCGGCTACACCTCGGGTACGACGGGCCGTCCCAAGGGCGCGGTGCACACTCACGCGGGGTTCCTGGTGAAGACCGCCAGCGAGGTCGCGTACGGCTTCGACATCTCGCCCGGCCGGACCTTCTGCTGGATCACCGACATGGGCTGGATCATGGGACCGTTGTCCATGATCGGCACCCACGCCAACGGCGGCACGCTGCTCGTCTACGAGGGTTCCCCCGACGTGCCGGACGCCGGACGGCTGTGGCAGCTCGTCGAGCGGCACCGGGTGTCGATGCTCGGCGTATCCCCGACGCTGACCCGCACCATCCGGGCGGCGATGCCGCAGCGGCCCCAGGCGGACCTCAGCTCGGTGCGCGTGCTCGGATCGACGGGCGAGCCCTGGGATCCGGAGTCCTATGAGTGGCTGGCCCGGGACGTGTTCGGCGGACGGGTGCCGGTCATCAACTTCTCGGGCGGCACCGAGGTCGGTGGCTCGTTCCTGTGCCCCTATCCGGTCGAGGAGATCCGCAGCTGCTCGCTCGGCGGCCCCGCTCTGGGCATGGATGTCGACGTGGTCGATGACCGAGGGGAGCCGGTGCGCGGCGCCGTCGGCGAGCTCGTGTGTCGCCAGCCATGGCCGTCGATGACCCGGGGCATCTGGCGCGACCCCGACCGCTACCTCGAGGCGTACTGGTCGACCTTCCCCGGCCTGTGGCGTCACGGCGACCACGCCCTGGTGGACGAGCACGGCAGCTGGTTCATCCTCGGCCGGTCCGATGACGTCATGAACGTCGCCGGCAAGCGCGTGGCGCCGGCGGAGATCGAATCGGTGCTCGCGGCCGACCCGGCGGTGGCGGAGTCCGCGGTGGTGGGCATCCCCGACCCGACGAAGGGCGAGGCCGTCTGGGCGTTCTGGGTGCGCCGGTCCGGGGACACCACTCCCGAGGAGACCGTCGCGGCGCGGCTGCGGGAGGCCGTGGCCGCCGAGGTGGGCAAGCCGTTCGCTCCCGCCGAGGTGATTCGTGTGGATGCCCTACCGAAGACCCGATCCGCGAAGATCCTGCGCCGGGCGGTGCGCGCGGCCGTGCTCGGCACCGACCCCGGTGACCTGTCCGGTGCCGAGAACCCGGACGTGGTCGCCGACATCGCGCGCCAGGTCACGCGACTGCGATGAGCCGATCAGCCATTCACATCGATGGTTGTGCGCTGCTCCACCTTCAGCACGGCCTCGGCGTAGGTGTGCACGTGCCGGGCCATGCGGCGCGCCGCGGCCTCGGGGTCGCCCTTGCGGATGGCCTGGGTGATTCCGCGGTGCGCCCGGACGGTGGTCCGGCGGACCTCCTCGTTGACGAACGCTTGGTTGTTGGTCGCCGTGTAGATGCTGTTCGAGAGCGCGGACATGATTCCGATCAGCAGCTCGTTGTGGCACGCCAGGGCGACCGCGACATGCCAGTCGACGTTGGCCTGGAGGAACTCATCGAGGGAGCCGTCCTTGGCGATGGCCACGTTCGCGGCCTCGAGGCGCTCGAGGTCGGCGTCGGTCCGGTGCAGGGCGGCGAGCCGGGCGCAGAACGGCTCGATCGCCTCGCGGGTCTCCAGCAGGTCGGCGAACCGGATCTGCCGGGCGCGGATGAGCAGCGCCACCGAGTTCGCCACCGCCGCCTGCCCCGGCTTCTGCACGAACGCGCCCCCGGACCGGCCCGTCTTGATGCGGACCAGCCCCTGCACCTCGAGGATGCGCAGCGCCTCCCGCACCGTGGTGCGGCTCATCTGGGTCTGGTTGACCAGCTCGCGCTCGGGCGGCAGCGCCGTGCCCTCGGGGAATTCTCCGCGCAAGATCCGCTCACGCAATTCCTCGGCGAGCACGTCGGAGGCCTTGGGGATCATTATGGGAACCAATGGGGCGGGCCGCCGTGTGGAGTCCTCCCGGCTACCGGTCACCTCAGTCATCGTGCCTCACATCAAGGTGGGCGCGCAGCGCGATGTCTCGTTCGCACGTGTTCGCGTAGTGGTCCTACCCAATCTAACAACGGACCATTAGAGCTATGTCAAATGGATGACGGAGGCGGGGTGGAGGGATGCGCTGGCATCTGAGCGACGAGCAACTGGCCTATCAGCAGGCCCTACGCTCCTGGCTGGGCTCGGTCGCGCCGTCGGAGACGCTGCGGGGTTGGCTCGACAGCGGCGCCAACGGGCACCGTGCGTTCGGGCGGCGCTTCGTCGAGGACGGTTTCGCCGGAGTCGGGTTTGCCGAGGAGGTGGGTGGCCAGGGCGGCGGCCTCGTGGAGCTCGCCCTCACGGCCGAGGAGCTCGCCTACGCCGGCGTTCCGTCCTCGCAGTGGCTGGCGGCGGCGATCGCCGCGCCGCTGCTGACCCGTCGTCCCGACCTGATCGAGGCGTCGATCAACGGGACCCTCACGGCGCTGTTGGTCCCCGCCGAAGTGATACCATCCTTCGCTTGCGTCGCGAGCGCGGACGGCGGGCGAGTCCCCAGGGTCCTGGCTGGCGACTTGGCATCCTCCTTCCTCGTCGTGGACGGCGAGGCCCTGCGTCTGGTGCCCGGGTCGGCCGCGTCGGTGGCCGAACGCAAGCTGCTCGATCGGTCCCGGTCGGTGGCCGACGTCACCGTGCCGCCGGGCGTGGGCGAGCCCATCGAGGTCGATCACCCGCTGCCGGAGCTGCTCGACCGGGTCGCGGCCCGCGCCGCCGTGCTCGTGGCGGCCGACGCCCTGGGCGCGTCCCAGCGGATGCTCGACATGACCGTGGCGTACAGCCTGCAGCGCCGCCAGTTCGGTGTGCCGATCGGGTCGTTCCAGGCGGTCAAGCACGCGGCCGCGACCATGCTGGTCGGCGTCGAGGCAGCCCGGTCGGCGGTCTACTACGCGGCGGCCTCAGTGGACTTGGCCACGGCGGAGTCGTTCCGCCACGCCGCCGCGGTGAAGCTGCAGATCACCGCCGAGGCGGCCCGGGCCGCCGACACCGCGCTGAGCCTGCACGGGGCGATCGGCTACACCTGGGAGCACGACCTGCACCTGTTCTACAAGCGGGCCAAGCTCGACGAGAGCCTGTTCGGGTCGCCCGGTTCGTGGGCCGATGTACTCGCGCACAGCCTGAGCCTGGTGCCAACTAGCTAATGGTCAGTCCAAAAGCTAGTCTCATACCGATGGAAGGGGTGTGCCGTGGACTTTGAACTCACCGAGGACCAGCGGCTGATCCGCACGGCGGTGGCCGATCTGGCCGCCCGGTTCGACGATGACTACTGGATGGAGAAGGACGCCGCGCACGAGTTCCCGGTTGAGTTCTACCGTGCCTTTGCCGAGGCCGGCTGGCTCGGCATCACGATCCCCGAGGAGTACGGCGGCAGCGGACTGGGCATCACCGAGGCGTCGATCGTCCTGGAGGAGGTGGCGGCGTCCGGTGCGGGCATGAATGGTGCCAGTTCCGTACATATGTCGATTTTCGGCATGCACCCGGTGGTGTTGCACGGTTCCGACGAGATGAAGAAGGAGAACCTCCCCCGCATCGTCCGCGGCGACCTGCACGTCTGTTTCGGGATCACCGAGCCGGGCGCCGGGTTGGACACGACGCGGATCACCACCTTCGCCCGACGGGACGGGAAGGACTACGTCGTCAACGGCCGCAAGGTCTGGATCTCCAAGGCGGTCGAGTCCGAGAAGATCCTTCTGCTCACCCGCACCACTAGGTTCGAGGATGTCACCCGCAAGACCGATGGGCTGACCCTGTTCTTCACCGATCTCGACCGCAAGCACGTCGACATTCGCCCGATCCGCAAGATGGGCCGCAACGCGGTCACCTCCAACGAGCTGTTCATCGACGACCTCCGTATTCCCGAGGAGCACCGGGTCGGCGAGGAAGGACAGGGATTCAAGTACCTCCTCGACGGTCTCAACCCCGAACGATGCCTGGTCGCCGCCGAGGCGCTCGGCATCGGACGGGCCGCGCTGCGACGGGCCGTGCGGTACGCCAACGAGCGTGAGGTGTTCGGTCGTCCGATCGGCAAGAACCAGGGCATCCAGTTCCCGCTGGCGGACGCGCTCGCGCGCCTCGACGCGGCCGAACTCATGCTGCGCAAGGCGACCTGGCTCTACGACCGCGGCCTGCCCTGCGGCCGGGAGGCCAACACCGCCAAGTACCTGTGCGCCGAGGCCGGCTTCCAGGCGGCCGACCGGGCCCTGCAGGTCCACGGCGGCATGGGCTACGCCGAGGAGTACCACGTGGCGCGGTACTTCCGGGAGGCCCGGCTGACCCGGATCGCGCCGATCAGCCAGGAGATGGTCCTCAACTACCTCGGAGAGCATGTTCTCGGGCTGCCAAGGAGCTACTGATGTTCGGCCTCACTGGGCGGGTCGCCCTCATCACCGGCGCGGGCAACGGCATCGGCGCCGCCGTGGCCAAGGCCTTCGCCACCGCCGGCGCCACCGTCATGGTCACCGATGTGGACAAGGAGGCCGCCGACGCGACCGCCGCCGGGATCCGGGCGGACGGTGGCACAGCGGCGGCCGCGGCGCTCGACGTTCGCGACGCGGGACAGGCCAGTGCCGCGGCCGAGCAGGCCGCCGCCCTGGGTAACGGGACCGTCCACATTGTCGTGAACAACGCCGGTGTGATCTCGCCGGCCATGTTCGCCAAGATGACGCCGGAGCAGTTCTCCTTCGTCCTGGACGTGCACGTCGGCGGCACCTTCACGGTGACCCGGGCCGTGCTGCCCTACCTGCCCGAGGACGGGACCGGCCGGATCATCAATGTGACCTCGTCGGCGGGACTGGTCGGCACCATCGGTCAGGTCAACTACGGGGCCGCCAAGGCGGGGATCATCGGCCTCACCAAGTCGCTGGCCCGCGAGCTGGCCAAGAAGCGGATCACGGTCAACGCCGTCGCTCCCTTGGCCGCCACCGCGATGACGGAGAACATCCGGTCCAACGAGAAGCTGGCTGAGCTGACCCTGGCTCGCATCCCGCTCGGCCGCTGGGCCTCGCCCGAGGAGATCGCCCCTACCTTCGTGTTCTTCGCCTCGGACGCGGCGTCGTACATCACCGGGCAGGTACTGCCCGTCGACGGAGGGATGGTGATGTAGATGCCCTTCGCCGGCACGGGCCGGGAGGCCTGGATCGTCGAGGCGCTGCGTACGCCGATGGGGAAAGCCCATCCCGAGAAGGGCTGGTACCGCGACCAGCATCCCAACGTGATGCTCGGCGCCGTGTACACGGCGCTGCTGCGCAGCACCGGGCTCGCGCCGACCAACGTCGAGGACATCGTCATCGGTTGCACGGCCCCCTTCGGCGAACAGTCACGCAACATCGCCCGCAACGCCTGGCTCCAGGCCGGCTATCCGCCGAGCGTTCCCGCGATGGTGCTGGACCGGCGGTGCGGCTCGGCACAGACCGCGGTGGAGATGGCGGCCGCGCTCGTCGCCTCGGGCACCCACGACGTGGTCATCGCCGGGGGTGTCGAGCACATGGGCCACATTCCCATGTCGGCGGTGGGCCGGATCGAGGAGATCTTCGGCCCGGCGTGGCCGCCGGAACTGTTGCAGCGCTACGACTTCCCGTCCATGGGCCAAGCGGCCGAGCGGATCGCGGACCGGTGGAACATCAGTCGCACGGAGATGGACGAGTTCGCCGTGCGTTCGCACACTCGGGCCGCGACCGCGGTGGCCGAGGGTCGGTTCGAGCGGGAGATGATCCCACTCGAGCTGGACGGCTCACGGCGCACCAGCGACCAGGGCATCCGGGCCGACACCACGGTCGAGGTGCTCGCGACGCTGAAGCCGGTGTTTCGGTCCGAGGACGGCCGCATCACGGCCGGCACGTCGTCTCCGCTCACGGACGGCGCAGCGGGCGTCGTCGTCGCGTCCGATGCGGCGGTGGAGCGCTTCGGGCTGGTCAAGCGGGCCCGGGTGCTCGACCAGACCACCGTCGGCGTCGACCCGGACATCATGCTGACGGGACCGATTCCGGCGACGCGACGGTTGCTGGAACGCAACGGCATGACGATCAACGACATCGACCTGATCGAAGTCAACGAGGCCTTCGCGTCCGTCGTCCTCGCGTGGGCGCGGGAGCTCAAGCCGGACATGGACCGGGTCAACGTCAACGGCGGCGCCATCGCCCTCGGCCACCCGGTGGGGGCCACCGGGGCACGGTTGTTCGCCACGCTGCTCGCCGAGATGGAGCGCCGGGATGTCGAGATCGGACTGGTCACGATGTGCTGCGGCGGCGGCCTGGGAACTGCGACGTTGGTTCAACGCGTATGAAATTCAAGACTATTGAGGAAATCGACTTCACCGCGTTGCTCCGGCCGGGTGACGGAGTCTGGTGGAGTCAGGCAGGCGCTGAGCCCGAGCCGCTGGTCAACGCCCTCCTCGACCAGGTCGACGACATCGGGCCCCTGCGGGCCTTCTGCGGGCTCACCTGGAACGAGCGTCTCGCCGGGGACATCCCCGAGGGCCTGACCGTGCTGTCCTACGGCGGGCTGGGTCAACTGCGCGATCTCAGCCGGAGCGGGCGGCTGGACGTCGTCCCGTGCCACTACTCATCGATCCCGCGCCTGTTCGCGCGCGGGCAGTTGCCGTGCGATGTCGGGCTGGTCCAGGTCTCCCCGCCGGGACCGGACGGCACGGTCAGCCTCGGCATCGGGGTCGACTACGCGGCGGACGCGATCGCGCACACCCGGACGCTCGTGGCCGAGATGAACCATCGCATGCCGGCCACGGCGGGGTCGATCCGGCTCACCCTCGACTCGTTCGCGGCCGTCGTCGAGACCGATCGTCCCCTCCGGGAGTTGGTGTCCGGTCCGGCCAGGGAGGAAGATCTCCGCATCGCGGAGCACGTGGCCTCGCTGGTTGAGGACAGGGACACCATCCAGATCGGCGTCGGCACCTTGCCGAACGCGGTGCTCGAGGCGCTGTCGGGACACCGTGACCTCGGGGTGCACAGCGGCATGATCACCGACGGCATCCTCGCCCTGGCTGAGAAGGGGGTCATCACCGGGGCCTACAAGGAGATCGACCGCGGTCTCATCATCACCGGGGCCGCTCTCTGCACCGAGGCCGGCTACGCCCGCCTGTCCCAGCTGCCGATCGAGTTCCGCGCCGCGAGCTACACGCATGCGCCGGCCGTGCTGTCCCAGCTGCGGTCCCTGGTGTCGATCAATTCGGCCATCGAGGTCGATCTGCTTGGACAGGTGGGCGCCGAGCTCGTCCAGGGTGTGCACATCGGCGCGGTGGGCGGCCAGGTCGACTTCAGCCGGGCCGCCGCCCTGACCGGCGCTCGGTCCATCATCGCCCTCCGATCCGAGGTCCACGGCCAGTCGACGATCAGGCCCGTGCTGCGCAGCGGTGTCGTGACGACGGCCCGGGTGGACGTCGACGCCGTGGTCACCGAGCACGGGATCGCCATGTTGACCGGCTGCACGGTCGCCGAGCGCGCCCGACGGCTGATCGCCGTCGCTGCCCCACACCATCGAGAGTGGCTCGAACAGAGCCTGAGGGAGGAGGCCTGATGTCTCGGTACCCGAACGCCACCGAGGGCGAGACCCGGCGTGTGCGCATCCGTGAGGTCGGTCCCCGCGACGGCTTTCAGAACGAGCCGGAGGTCATCCCGACGGCCGACAAGATCCGGCTCATCAACGCGCTCGGCCGGGCCGGACTCAAGCGCATCGAGGTCGCGAGCTTCGTGCGGCCGGACGTTATCCCGCAGCTCGCGGACGGAGTCGAGGTGCTGCGCGGGATCGACCTGCCCTCGGACGTCGCGCGCATGGTGCTCGTCCCGAACAGCAAGGGCCTGGACAACGCGCTCAAGCACCGGCAGTACTTCGATGAGGTGGCGCTGTTCGTCAGCGCCAGCCAGACGCACAACAAGAAGAACATCAATCGCACGATCGAGGAGACCATGGCCGACGTCCGGGTCATGGGCAAGCGGATCGTCGCCGAGGGACTCCGGTTCTGCGCGGTCATCGCCACCTCGTTCGGCTGCCCGTACGAGGGCAAGGTGCCGATGGAGCGCGTGTTCGGGCTGGCCGAGCAGTTCGTCGAGGCGGGCGCCGTCGAGATCGGCTTCGGGGACACCACCGGGATGTGCAACCCGGCGTACGCGAGCAGGTTCTTCGCGGCGGCCATCGAGCGGCTGCCCGGCGTGGAGATAACGGCGCACTTCCACAACACCCGCGGTCAAGGGCTCGCCAACGCCTACGCCGCGCTCGAGGCCGGCTGCCGGAGCTTCGAGTCCAGCTTTGGCGAGCTGGGTGGCTGCCCGGTGCCGAAGGGCTCCACCGGCAACATCGCCACCGAGGACCTGGTGAGCATGTTCCACGAGATGGGTGTGGAGACCGGGGTGGACCTCGGCCAGGTGATTCTGGCCGCGCAGGAGGCGCAGGCCACGCTGGGCCGGAAGCTCACCAGTCACTCGATCGTCGCCGGGCCCATCGTCTGGAACCAACCGGCCTGACCAGAGAAAGAGAGACAAGCATGAGTAATCGGGTGGCCCTGGTGACCGGGGGTGCCCAGGGCATCGGCAAGGGCATCGCGACATCGCTGAGTGCGGCCGGATTCCGTGTCGTGGTGGCCGACATCAACCTCGCGGCGGCCGAGGAGACCGCCGCGGAGCTGCGGGCGGCCGGCGGCCAGGCGATCGCGGTGCTGATGGACGTGACCAGCACCGAGTCGGTCAAGTCCGCCGTCGCGACCATCGAGGGTCAACTCGGCCCCGTGGAGGTGTTGGTCAACAACGCGGGCTGGGATGACTTCATGCCCTTTGTGAAGACGGACGAGGCCTTCTGGGACAAGATCATCGAGATCAACTACAAGGGCGCCCTGCGAGTCATTCACACGATCCTCCCGGGCATGATCGAGCGCGGTTTCGGCCGCATCATCAACATCGGCTCGGACGCGGGGCGGGTCGGATCCTCACTGGAGGCCGTGTACTCCGGGGCGAAGGGCGGCATCATCGCCTTCACCAAGACACTCGCCCGCGAGGTGGCGACGTACGGGATCACCGCGAACACGGTGTGCCCCGGCCCCACGGACACCCCGGCCCTGCGCAAGTTCGCCAACGGGTCCGGCGACGCGGAGAAGGTGATCGCCAGCCTGATCCGCGCCGTACCGATGAAGCGTCTCGGTACGCCCGAGGATGTCGGGCCGGCCGTGGCCTTCTTCGCCTCCGACAGCGCCGGGTTCATCACCGGCCAGACGCTGTCGGTCAGCGGTGGCCTCACGATGGCGTGACGGAGAGGCGAGGACCATGAGCAGCGAGAAGTCCGCTGAAGTGGTGACCTGGCGCCGCGAGTCCGACGGCGTCATGGTGGTCACCATGTCCCGGCCGCCGGCCAACGCCCTCGGCCCGCCGCTGCTGGACGGCCTGCAGGCGGCGATGGACGCGGCGGAGCGGATGGGCGACGTCAAGGTCATGATCGTCACGTCGTCCGTGGACGGGTTCTTCGCCGCCGGCGCCGACATCAAGCACATGTCCACGGTGGACGCTGCCTCGTTCCTGGCTTACGGTGACCAGATGCGGGCGGTCAACGACCGGCTCGCCGCGGCGCCGTGGCTCTCGATAGCGGCGGTCGACGGGCTCGCCCTCGGGGGCGGGCTCGAACTCGCGCTCGCCTGCACGATGCGGGTGAGCGGACCCCGGGGCGTCTTCGGCCTGCCTGAGGTCAAGCTCGGCCTGATCCCGGGGGCGGGCGGCACCCAACGTCTGCCGCAACTCGTCGGCCGCGGCCGCGCGCTGGACATCATGCTGACCGCGCGCCAGGTACCGGCCGCCGAGGCCCTCGCCATGGGACTGGTCGACCGCTGCACCGACGGTGACGTGGTCGAGGCGGCGCTCGAGCTGGCGCGGGTGCTCATCCCGTGGTCGCTGCCGGCCCAACTCGCGGTCGTCCGGGCGGTCGACGCCGCGTTCGACCGTCCACTCGCCGAGGGTATGGCGATCGAGGCTTCGCTGGAGCAGGAGCTCTTCGAGCGGGGCGAGGCGGCCGAAGGCATCAGTGCCTTCATTGCCAAGCGTCGGCCGAATTTCCGCTGACCCTGTCAGGCCGGCGCTGGCCGTCTTGCCGCGCCGGCCTTTGCCGTGCCATCAGCCCGAGAACGTTCTCCAGCGGGCCAATTGTCTTTGCCATGACCCGAAGGGGGTACGTCCGATTACCCCCTTCTGGGAGTCGAAAATGTCTAACGATAAGACCATACTTCGTGGGACGAGCACCAACCCGGGTTGGCCGGGGGATGTCCAGCCCGACGACGGGCAGTGGAACTTCATTAGGGGTAAGCCAATGAGGAAATGGTCCATAGGGGCCGTCATCGCCGTGATGGCGTCGGTCTCCCTGGCCGCCTGCGGCTCGGCCAGCACGAGCGGTGACGCCGACGGGGGTGCGGCCGACGCACCGATCAAAATCGCCTTGATACCGCCGACGAGCGGGGCCCTCGCTCAGTTCGGTGCGGACGCGGTCAAGGCGTGGAAACTCGCGGCCAAGGAGGCCAACGAGAAGGGCGGGGTGGCCGGTCATCCGGTCGAGATCATCGAGAAGGCGACCGACGCCGACCCGGCGACGACCCTGCGCGTCGCCCGAGAGGCCGTCACTCAGGACGGCGCGCGGTTCATCGGCGCGGTGATGACCTCGCCGGAGCACGCCGCGCTGAACGCGCAGTTGGCGAGCCTGGGCGCGCTCAGCTTCAACGCGTTGGGCAAGGACGACGCGCTCGTGGCCGAGCAGTGCGTCCCGTACAGCTTCGCGATCGTGCAACGCTCGATGATGGACATCAACGCCCTGGCCGAGGCGTTGGGCGAGCTGCCGGGGGACCGGTGGGCCATCCAGGCCGTCGACTACGCCACCGGTCACAGCGCCGCCGAGAAGTTCAGGGCCGCGGCGGCGGCCGTGGGCAAGGAGATCGTGCTCGAGCAGTTCGCGCCGCTGAACACCTCCGACTTCGGCTCGTACATCACGAAGATTCTGGAGAGCGGAGCCGATGCCGTGTTCGCGGTCGAGTACGGCGCCGACGGCGTCGCCTTCGTCAAGCAGGCCGAGCAGTTCGGGTTGACTGACCGGCTGCAGACCGTCCTCGGCTTCAACATGGTCAGCGAGCCGCTCTTCGAGACGCTCGGGGACACGATCGTCGGCTTCTACAACAACGTGGGTTACGACATCGACGCCGACAACCCGCTCAACACCGCGTTCGTGGAGTCCTACACGAAGGAGTACGGCACGCCCCCGTACTACGTGCCGGCGGACAACTACCTCGCGGCGCAGACTCTGTTCGCCGGCATCGAGGCGGCGGGCAGCATCGAGCCCAGCGCGGTCGCGGAGGCCCTCAACGACCTCGCCTTCGACAGCATCGTGGGCCGGGTGACGATGCGCGGCGCGGACCACCAGTTGCTGCGGCCGAGCTACCTGGGCCGGGTGGTGAAAGCGGACACTGGTCTCAAGTTCGAGATCATCGTCGCTGTCGGGGCGGACAAGACCACCCCTACGCCGAGCCCAGCCTGCAAGATGTGACGACCGGCTGACGGCACCGGCGGTCGGGAGCCCTAGTTCCCGACCGCCGGATCGCCCACAGCCAACGGGGAACAGTCGATCCGCCACCCCAACGGGGAACAGTCCGCCCACCACCACGACGGCCATGGGAGGTGACGGTGAACGTCGCCCAGGTGCTCAACGGCATCGCGCTGGGGTCGCTATTGATGATTCTCAGCTCCGGGCTGGCGATGATCTACGGCCTGCGGGGCGTTGCCAACTTCGCGCACGGGGCGCTCTACATGTCGGGCGGGTACGTCGCCTACACGGTCGCCAACCGGGTGTCGTTCTGGCTCGCGCTCGTGATCGCGCCACTGGTCCTGGCGGTTGTCGGGGCCGCGTTGGAGATCATGCTCTTCCGCCCCTTGCGCAACCGCAGTCACATCGAGGTCGGCCTGGTCACCTTCGGCATCGCGATGATCATCGAGCGGGTGGTCGTCCTCATCTGGGGTGAGCGGACGCTGTCGGTGAACCCGCCGCCGCTCCTGTCGGGGACGACGTCCTTCTTGGGCGTGGACTACCCGTCGTACCGGCTGGGCATCATCCTCATCGGGGCGCTGCTCGCGATCGGCCTGGTGACGTGGCTGAACCGGAGCACGATCGGCCTGCACATCCGGGCGGCGAGCCAGGACATCGAGACCGCCTCCATCATGGGAGTCAACGTCGACCGGCTCAGTCTCGTGGTGGTGTGTCTCGGCGCCGCCCTGGCCGGCCTGGCCGGGGTGCTCGCGGCCCCGTACATCTCCCTCGACCCCGGGATGGGTGGCACCTTCCTCATCACCGTCCTGATCATCGTGATCATCGGCGGCATCGGTAGCGTCGGCGGGGCCATGGTCGCCGGGATGGGCCTGGGCATCGTCCAGGCCGTCACCACCGTGTGGTCGCCAGCATTTTCGGTGCTCGTTCCCTACCTTGCCCTGGCGGTGGTCCTGTTGTGGCGGCCCATGGGACTGGCCGGGAAGAGGATGTCATGACAGACAGTCGGGCCCGGGAGGCATCGTGAGCGGGACGATCCACCTCGAGCGCGAGCTCGCCACCGACGTCGGGCAACCGCCCGCCCAGCGCGAGCGCCGACTCCGCGGGACGGTCGTCGGCCTGGGCATCGGCCTGGCGGTGCTGTTGCTCGGCCTGGCCACCCCGTACGTCTTCACGCACACCTACACGATGAGCCTGCTGCTCGAGGTCGTGCTGCTGAGCATGCTCGCCCTGAGCGTGGGCTTCCTGGCCCGCCACCTGGGCATGATCAGCTTGGGGCACATCGCCTTCTTCGGCGGCGCGGCGTACGCGTACGGCATCGCCATCATGAAGTGGGGCTGGTCACCCGGCGCGGCGTTCGTGTCCGCCATCGTGATCGGCACGCTCATCGCCGTGGTGATGGGGGTCCTCGTCGTGCGGCTCACCGGCATGGGTTTCCTGATGCTCACGCTGGCCCTGTCGCAGGCCCTGTACCAGCTATGCATCCAGACCTCGATGCGTCCCATTACCGGTGCTCACGACGGCCTGCTCATCGTGGTCGACCGCGACAGCCGGTTCTTCGGGCTCACCCCGGCCGAGGTGATGAACCCGGGCCTGTTCTGGCCGTTGGCCTGGGTGGCGCTCGTGCTCTGCGCCCTACTGTTGTGGGTCGTCGGGCGGTCCCGGTTCGGCACGGTGCTCGAGGGTATCCGCGAGAACGAGGAACGGATGCGCTTCTCCGGCTTCGGCACGTTCCTGCCGAGGCTGGCGGCCTTCGTCCTGTCGGGGTTCGTCGCCTCGGTGGGGGGTGCGCTGTTCGCCGTGAACGCCGGGTACGTCAGTCCCGAGCTGCTCGGGTTCGGGCGCGCGGGCGACTCGCTCATCGCGGCGATCGTCGGCGGTCTCGGCTCCCTCGTCGGGCCGGTGATCGGGACATTCCTGTTTGTTTATGCGCAGGCCACCTTCAACCTCGGTGGCAACCTTCCGCTGCTCATGGGCATCTCCCTGGTGCTGGTGCTCGCGTTCCTGCCGGGAGGTATCACCGGTACCGCTGGTCGGCTGTACCGGCGGTTCAAGCCCTTCGTCGCGCGCCGCTTCGGTGGGTCGCCGACGGCCGACAAGGAGTCGCGATGAGTCTCTTCGAGGCCCGTGGTCTGACCGTGCGCTACGGCGCCCTCGCGGCGCTTACCGACGTCGACATCACGCTCGAGCCTGGCGAGATCCACGGGGTCATCGGGCCCAACGGCTCCGGTAAGTCCACATTTATCGATGCTCTCTCGGGCCGGCGACGGCCCTCGGCCGGGCAGGTCCGCTACGCCGGCACCGACATCACCTATCGGTCGGCGCGCTGGCGACGGCGCCAGGGGATCAGCCGATCCTTCCAGCGCACCAGTGTCTTCGGTTCGATGACGGTACGGGCGCAACTGGAGATGGTGGCCCGCAAGAACCACGAACCCGACCTGGACCTGATCATCGATCGGCTCGGCCTCGGGCCGGTGGCCGACCAGGCCTGTGCGCAGATCGCCTACGGTACCCAACGCTCGGTCGACCTCGCCCTTGCCCTCATCGGTCGGCCCCGGGTCCTGCTGCTCGACGAGCCGTGTGCCGGCCTGGTGGCCGACGAGTCCGCGACGCTGCTCGACCACGTCAAGGAACTGTGCCGGGAACGCGACGTCGCGGTGATGCTGGTCGAACACGACGTCGAGGGCGTCTTCCGCGTCTGCGACACCATCACGGTGCTCAACCTGGGCCGCGTGCTGGCCACCGGCTCGCCGGCCGAGGTCCGCGCCAACGAGCAAGTCGTTCGGGCGTACCTGGGGAGCGCGGCATGACCGAACCGGTGCTGGAGTTCCGTAACGTCTACGCCTCCTACGGCGGCGCGGTGATCCTGCAGGACGTGTCGTTCTCGATACAGCCAGGTGAAACCGTCGGCCTGGTCGGACGCAACGGCGCGGGCAAGACCACGACACTGATGGCCGTCTACGGCGTGCCGACCGTGCGCGGCGAGATCCGCGTGGCCGGGGAGCGGCTGACCGGGCGGCCGTACGTCCCGACCGCGCGTGGTGTTTCCCTGGTGCCCCAGGGGAAACGCATCTTCTCCAACCTCACGGTGGAGGAGAACATCCGGCTCGGGCAGGCCTCGGGGCGGGCGTCGACGTGGACCCTCGACGAGATCTACGAGCTGTTTCCCAACCTGGGACGGGCGCGTCGCCGTCCCGGAACGTCGCTGTCGGGCGGCGAGCAGCAGATGCTGGCCATCGCCCGAGCGCTGGTATCCGGCCCGGCCCTGCTGATGCTCGATGAGCCGACGGAGGGCCTGGCCCCGGTGGTCATCGACGCGATTGTCGAGGCACTGCGGGAGATCCGGTCCCGCGGCACGGCCCTGCTCGTGGTCGAGCAGCGCATCGCGGTGATCGAGAAGCTCGCTCACCGCTTCCTGGCGTTGCGCAGCGGCCAGGTGGTCGGCAGCGGGCCGGTCGAAGCGCTGAGCACTCGCGAGGTCCAGGAACTCATCGCGCTCTAGGGGCGCTGGGCGTTCCTCCAGGTCGGGGCGGTCGACTATTTGGCCTAACCATTGGCACATAGGCTAGGCTCGCCGGGAGCGCTCGAGTCCAGGAGGTGTCGTGACCGCGCGTGAGTCGTTCACCGGACCGCTCGCCGGCCTGCGGGTCGTCGAGGTGGGAAGCATCGGTCCCGGGCCGTTCTGCGCGATGCTGCTGGCGGACCTCGGCGCCGACGTGATTCGGATAGACCGGCTCCACGGCGCGACCCTGGTCGGTCCGAACAGCGACTTCCGGACCGAGCTGCTCAACCGGGGCCGCCGCTCCGTCGCCGTGGACCTCAAGAATCCCCGCGGCGCCGAGGTCGTGCTCGCGCTGGCCGAGCGCGCCGACGCCCTCGTGGAGGGCTTCCGACCCGGGGTCGCCGAGCGCCTCGGCATCGGCCCCGAGGCCTGCCACGCGCGGAATCCGCGGTTGGTGTACGGCCGGATGACCGGGTACGGCCAGCACGGCCCGTTGTCCCAGGCGGTCGGGCACGACATCAACTACGTCGCCCAGAGTGGCGTGCTGTCCCTGATCGGCCGGGCCGGGCAGCCGCCCACCCCGCCGCTGAGCCTGGTCGGCGACTTCGGCGGTGGCGGGATGGTGCTGGCGCTGGGCATTCTGGCCGCCCTGTGGGAGTCCCGGCAGTCCGGGCGGGGCCAGGTCATCGACGCCGCCATGGTCGAGGGCGCCGCGCTCCTCGCCACCCCGTTCTTCGGGTTCTGGCAGACCGGGGTGTGGGGCGAACGCGGACACAACATGGTCGACTCCGGGGCGCCCTTCTACGACGTGTACGAGACTGCCGACGGCCGCTACATCGCGGTCGGGGCGATGGAGCCGCACTTCTACGCCGAGTTGCTCGACGTGCTCGGGCTCGATCCGGCCACCCTGCCCGACCAGCATGACCGGGCGCGCTGGCCCGAGCTCAAGAAGATCTTCGCCGATACCATCCGCCGTCGCACCCGCGACGAGTGGGTGAGCCGCGCCGCCGGGCGGGACGCCTGCCTGTCCCCCGTGCTCGACATCGACGAGGCGCTGCGCGATCCGCACAACGTCGCGCGCGGCACGTTCGTGGACGTCGCCGGGATCGCCCAACCAGGCGTCGTACCCCGCTTCGACCGGACGCCCGCGGTCGTGGACCGTCCGCCGCCACTGCCAGGTGAGCACACCCGCGAGGCGTTGGCGACGTGGGGAATCGATCAAAGTCTTATCGATGAGTGGGAGTCAGTGCGGGCTATCGGCGTTCCGAGGGGAGAAGGCGCGAGTGAGTGACACCTACGAGACGCTGACGCTGCGGGAGGCGGAACCGGGCATCGTCGTGCTGACGCTCAACCGGCCCGAGCGCTACAACGCCATGACCAACACGATGTTCGACGAGCTCGAACGGGCGGCCGTGGCGCTGGATCAGGACGACACGGTCCGAGTGGTGATCGTCACCGGGGCCGGCAAGGCCTTCTGCGCGGGGTATGACCTCGCCGCCGCCGACGACCTGCCGAAGCTCGGGGCCATCGGTATGCTCAACCAGCAGGAGCGGGCCGCCCGGGCTCTGCTGGCGGTCCGCTCGATGCGCGTGCCGGTGATCGCCGCCGTCAACGGTCCCGCAGCGGGCGGCGGCCTGTCGCTGGCCCTGGCCGCGGACATCCGGATCGCCTCGCCCGAGGCGAAGTTCAACGCGGCCTTCGTCCGAATCGGACTGTCGGCGGGCGACCTCGGCGCCTCGTGGCTGCTCACGCGGCTCGTCGGCCCCGGGGCGGCGAGCGAGATCTGCTTCACCGGGCGCATGGTGCTGGCGGACGAGGCGGCCCGCATCGGGCTGGTCAACCAGGTCGCCGACGACGCCGTGGCGGCGGCGATGGAGGTGGCGCGGCAGATCGTGGCGAACTCGCCCGGCGGTGTTCAGCTGTCCAAGCGGGCGCTGCACGCCAACCTGGAGGTAGGGTCCTACGCCGCGGCGCTCGAACTGGAGAACCGGGGCCAGGCGCTGCTCACCCGCAGCTCTGACATGCCCGAGGCTCTGGCCGCCTTCAAGGAAAAGCGCCCGCCCCGCTTCACGGGGGCGTGAATCCGATGCGCGACCAGGCACGCGTTCCCGCTGAGGAGGCTGCATGACACCCCCCGTCACGCCGGACACGATCGCCGTCCCCGACCTGCAGACGCTGGTCTTCGAGGTCGTGGACGGAAGCATCGGGATCCTGCGCATGAACCGGCCCGACCGGATGAACAGCCAGACGGTCCGGATGTTCGGCGAGTACGGCATCGTCGCGCACGCCCTGCGCGACGCGCCATTGCGCGCGCTGATCATCACGGGCGCCGGTGAGCGGGCCTTCTGCGCCGGGTTCGACCTTGATGAGATCGACGTCATCACCCGGATGGGAGTTCGGGAGTTCCTCAAGTTCCAGGAGCTGGCGACGAACGGCATCCAGGCGATCCGGCATCTGCCGTTCCCGGTGATCGCCGCCATCCATGGGGCGGCCACCGGCGGGGGGCTCGCCCTCGCGCTCGCGGCCGATATCCGGCTCGCCGCGCCGACCGCCAAGTTCAGCGCCGCATTCCTCAGGGTAGGACTCTCGATGGGTGAGCTCGGCACGTCGTACAACCTGAGCCGGCTCGTCGGCTGGGGGCGGGCGGCTGAGATCGGCTATACCGGTCGCATCGTCGGGGCCGAGGAGGCGGAACGGATCGGACTCGTCAACCGGGTCGTCCCGAGCGAGCGGCTGATGGACGAGGCTCTGGCCATGGCGCGGCTGATCGCCACCAACTCACCCGCGGGCGTGCGGATGTCCAAGCGGGCCATCCAGCGCAATCAGGAGATCACGTCGTACGCCGCGGCGCTCGAGCTGGAGAACCGGGGCCAGGCGTTGATGGCGCAGACCGAGGACATGCCGGAGGCCCTGGCCGCGTTCAAGGAGAAGCGCGAACCCCGGTACGTCGGGCGGTGAGCCGACCGGGATGAGCGGCTGGGACTGGGACGACGTGACCCGAGCGCGGCTCGCGGATTTCCTGCGGGCCCAGGGGATCACGACGGGACCGATCGTCACCCGTCGTATCGGCGACGGACACTCCAACCTCACCTTCCTCGTGTCCGACGGAACCACCAGCGTGGTGGTCCGGCGGCCGCCGCCCCCGCCCACGCCACCCGGCGCGCACGACGTGCTCCGCGAGGCCGTGCTGCTGCGGGCCCTCGAGAACTCCCCGGTGCCGGTGGCGAGAGTGCTGGCGACCGCCCGGGCCGGTGACGTCATCGATGTCGATTTCTACGTCATGAGCTACGTCCCCGGGCCGGTGGTCACGACCGTGACGCCGCCACCACTGGACCGGCCGGAGACGCGGCGACGGGTGGGCTGGTCCCTGGTCGACACGCTCGCCGATCTGCACCGGGTCGACTGGCGGGCCGCCGGCCTCGGCGACTTCGGCCGGCCCGAGGGCTTCAACGCCCGACACCTGCGGCGGATGGCGGCGCTCATCGCCGACGCCGACGGGAACCTGCCGCCCTACTTCGCGGTGGCCGCCGCCTGGTTGACCGAGCACGCGCCGCCCGAGTCAGGCGCGTCGATCGTGCACAACGACTTCCGCATCGGCAACGTGGTGCTCTCGGCGGACGAGCCCGGCGTGGTCGCCGCGGTGCTCGACTGGGAGTTGGCCACGATCGGCGATCCACTGCTCGACCTCGGGTACTTCCTGGCGTCCGTCCCGGAGCGCGCGCACGAGCTCAGTCCCACGCAGGAGCTCAGCCTCGCGATGCTCGAAGAGGGCTACCCGACGCGCGAGGAGCTCGCGCAACGGTACGCCGAGCGGACCGGCGCCGACCTGACCAACCTGTCCTGGTACACGGCCATGTCGCTGTGGAAGCTGGCGGCCCTCTACGAGTACGGCCGCCGCCGGGCCGTACGCGGGATCGGCGACCCGTACTACGCCGACCCGGCCCACGTCATGTCGTTCCTCCGGGCGGCCCACCGCGCAGCCGGACTGCCACCACCGCCCGCCGCACCCGCCGACGTCCTCCAGGAGATCCCATGAGCGAATTCCACGATCCACTGGTCACGCCGGATGAGGCGCACGGCCTTCCGGATCGCTTCTTCGACCGCTTCGTGTTCAACCTGCACCCGACGGACGCGACCACGCCGTCAGTCCTGTTTGGACTGGGGATCTACCCGGCCCGGGATGTCGTGGACGGGTTCGTCGTGCTGTGCGACGGCCGGCAGCAGCGCAACCTCCGTTACTCGGATGTCCTGAGCACGACCGACTGGCACAGCGGCGGCCCGTTCTCGTGGTCGATCAGCGAGCCGAACCGGGTGTGGCGGTTGACGCTGCAGCCCAACCCGATCGGGGTGGAGTTCGACCTGACGTGGATCGCCCGCGCGCCCGCGTGGCACGGCCGCATCGCCGTCGCCAACCGCGACGGCAACGAGACGTCCTTCGACCATCTCTTCCAGTCCGGTACCTACCGGGGCCGGTTGACGATCGACGGGGTCGACCAGGTCGTGGACGGCTGGTACGGGCAGCGGGATCGCTCGCGGGGTGTGCGGACCATGACCGGGGGCCAGGGCCTGCACATCTGGTACCAGGCCCAGTTCCCGGACCGATCGATCGGATTCATTCTCGTCGAGACCCGGGACGGCGCCCGGCTCCTGCTCGAGGGAGCGGTGATGTTCGTCGATGGCCGTCTGGACGGCATCGTGGATGTCCAGCACGCCCTCGTCTTCGACGACTCTCTCGACCTGAAGGCCGGCCGGGTCCGCGTGCAGACGGCCTCCGGCGACACCTACGTGATCGACACTGACGCTAGCGCGGGCGGCGGCTTCATGGCCGGTGCCGGCTACGGTGGCCATCACGGCCGGCCGATGGGGCCGAACCACCTCGAGCACGACATCTATCCGCTCGACGGCTCCGTCACGCCGAAGACGCTCGACTCATCGCTCACCGACCGGCTGGCCGCCTTCGACTGGAACGGGACGCGGGGGTACGGGATCTTCGAGTTCGCGCTCACCCGGTCGTCGTCGTATCGGTACCGGCCGACCCTCACCTGAGCCCGTGGGGTCCCACCGTAGCGGGTGGTGGGTCAGCGGCCTCCGTCAGTGGCGCACGACATTGCCAATGCTACATATCTTCCCGCGTTCATCTCGGACGACCACCCGGACGACGCCGAGGGAACGGCCCTGGTGCTCGATCTCGGCGGTGAATCTCGCCTTCGCCATCAAACCGAGCGGTCGGACGTACTGAACCCGGATCGACGCGGTCCGGCTCGGCCGGGGCATGACCAGCGAGGCGACCCAGTCCGCCAGGCACAGGCTCATCCCGCCGTGCAGGTTACCCAGTGGATTGACGAGCTGGGGCGTGACCACCACGTCGAGCCAGGACGGGCCCGGCTCGACCGACTGTTTCAGAAGATCCGGCAGCGACTCGGGGTCCGGCGGCGGCTCGGTGTCGGCCGTCCCGGCCACCGCCGACCCAGCCGGCGTGCGGGTGACGAAGCGGGCGCGCTGCCAGCAGTAGGCCAGGACGTCCTCGGACGCCGTGCGCACGGTACCGCGAGACAGCGCGCCAACCGCGTCGAGGCTCAGGACCCGGCCGGCACACCGCAGCAGTTGGCCATCGGTCGGCACCTCGCCGACCATCTCGATCGCGATGTCGGTGCTCACGGACCACGAGTTTCCGGCGGCGATGATGACGTACCCGATGACGTCGTCAACGAGCACGCCGAGGGAGCCGGCCAGCCCGCTCTGCTCCGCGGCCAGCGCCAGCCAGCGACCCGTGCGCATCTGGGCGGTCACGCGGCCGTCCGCGTCGACGTTCACGGACTGGACGCGGAACAGCCGCTCGGGAACGCTGACGATGAACGGTTGTTCCCCACGCAGTCCGGTGGGCCGCGTCATCCGGCCGCTCCTTGCTTGTCTGCAGCTCCGGCCACGCCCAACGGAGTCCCGAGCGTATCGGCTCCCCGGCCCCGTCGCGACACACGGCTCTGTCGACCCCGTGCCGGCCCGGCGATGGGGAGAGCCCACTCCAGGGGTGGCCGCACGACGGCTGGGTCAGACCGTGCGTTGGGCCTTGCTGGCCGCGCTGGCCGCCTTGCTCTTCTCCCGGGCCGCGGCCCAGTCCTCCTCCGTCATGCTGGTCAGTCCGGCGAACGTGCTCGGCCCGGCGAGCATCTGACCACCGTCCATGACGATCGTCTGGCCGGTGAGGTAGTCACACGCGTCCGAGAGCAGGAAGATCATCAGGTTTGCCAGCTCCTCGATGGTGCCGGGTCGACCAGCGGGGACCGTGTCGAACTGCGTGGCCCCGACCGACGACTTCTCGGTCGGGTTGAGCATCGCCCACGCGTACTCGGTGGGGATCGGTCCCGGAGCCACGGCGTTGACGCGGATGTTGTACTTGGCCCACTCGACCGCCAGCGACATCGTCATCGCGTGCACCGCCGCCTTCGCCATGGCGGAGGGCACGACAAAGGCCGAGCCCGTCCAGACCCAGGTCGTCAGGGTCGACAGCACGACTCCAGGCAGCCCGTCCGCGATCCAGCGTTTTCCGGCGGCCAGGGTCGTGTAGAACGAGCCATTCATGACCGTGCTCGTGATCGCCTCGAAGCCGCGTGGGCTGAGATCCTTGGTCTGGGCGATGAAGTTGGCCGCGGCATTGTTGATGACCCCGGTGAGCGGCCCGTGCCGCTCCCAGATGGCGCTCATGGCCGCGTCCACCTGATCGAACTGACGCACGTCGACGGCCTGGTAGTGGGCCCGACCCGGTCGGGTCTCGGATATCTCGGCCGCGGCCTCCGCCAGCACGTGCTCACGCCGACCCCACAGGTGCACCTCGGCACCCTGCTGGACGAGATAGCCCGCCACGCCCCGGCCGAGGCCGGTGCCACCCCCGGTGATGAGGATGCGCTTACCCTCCAGAGCCCGACCAGAGTAGGGATTCATCGAAAAAGTCCTTTCGCGATGATCTCGCGCTGGATCTCGTTGGTACCGCCGAAGATCGGCGGGGCGAGCGCTCGCCGGACCTGGAACTCCATGCCGTACTCGCGGGCGTAGCCGGCGCCGCCCATCAGCTGCATCGCCTCCAGCGCCGCCTTCTTGGCCACCTCGGTCGCCCGCATCTTCGCCATGGCCGCTTCCACGGCCAACGCCTGCTCCTGGCCGTCGTCGATGGCCTGGGTGACGTCGTACACGAAGGCCCGAGTCGTCTCGATGTCAGTGGCCAGATCCGCCACTCGGTGGCGTAGCGCCTGGAACTCGCTGATCCGGCGGCCGAACGCCTCACGCTGCTTCATGTAGGCGATCGCGTCCTCCAGCGAGCGACGGGCGGCACCGATGCTGAAGGCCGCGATGATCAACCGCTCGACGGAGAGACCGCGCATGAGTTGGCGCCAGCCCTGCCGGGGCTCGCCCACGACCGCGGACGCCGGGACCCGCACCGAGGTGAAGAAGACGTCGTTGCAGGTGCGGGCCTCCATGGTCCGGATCTCACGGATCTCGACGCCCGGAGCGGACGTCGGGACCATCAGCAGGGTCAGCCCGTCGTGGCGGTCGCCGGAGGAGTCCTCCCGGGCGAGGACCAGCATGTGCTCGGCGACGTGAGCCGCGGAGATCCAGGATTTCTGCCCGTCGATGATGTAGTCGCCGCCGACCCGGACCGCCCGGGTCTGCACCGCCGCCAGGTCGGAGCCGGTACCGGGCTCGGACAGGGCGATCGCCTCGAGCTTGCCCGAGACCAGGTTGCCGACGATGATCTTCTTCTGCTCCTCCGTCCCCCACTTGAGGTACGTCTGGGCCGCGGTCAGCCCGGTGGAGTAGCCGAGGATGGGGAGCAGGCCCCGGTGCGTCTCCTCGAGAAAGACGCACTCGTCCACGAAACCCGCGCCGCCGCCACCGTACTCCGCGGGCAGCGAGACCCCGAGCCAGCCGAGATCCGCCAGCTTCTTCAGGATTTCCGGGCTGTTGGCGATGGTCTCGTTCTGCGTCAACGCATCGCGTTGCGCCAGCGTGCCGCACTCCCGGGCGCAGAACTCCTCGATGGCCCGCGCGAACTCCCGACGTGCCGCGTCCAGTCGCATGGTGGCCTCAGTTCCCGCGGAAGCGTGAAAAGTCAGGCTGCCGCTTCTCGTTGAAGGCGGCGATGCCCTCGCGCGCCTCCTCCGTCTCGCCGAAGAGCTTAAGCGTGGTGTAGGCCATGTTGCCCACGCTGATGAACTGCTCGGTGTCAGCGTTGAACGACTGCTTGAGCACCTTCAGCGCGGTCGGCGAGTAGGAGTTCATGACCGCGGCCCATCGGCGCACCTCGTCGTACAGCTCGGCTGCGGGAACCACCTTGTTGACCAGGCCCCACTCGAGGGCCTCCTGGGCGGTGAGCCGGCGCAGCATGAACCACATCTCGCGGGCTCGCTTCTCGCCGATGACCCGGGCCAGGTAGGCCGTGCCGAGCCCGGCGTCGAAGGAGCCGACGCGGGGACCGTTCTGGCCGAACGTGGCTGTGTCGGCGGCGATGGTCAGGTCGGCGATCACGTGGAGCACGTGGCCGCCGCCGATCGCGACTCCGTTGACCGCCGCGATCACCGGCTTGGGCACGTCGCGGATGACCCGGTGCAGCGCCTCGATCTCGAACAGCCCGGTCATGGACGGCCCGTAGTCGCCGGTTTCCATGCGCTGCTTCTGATCCCCACCGGCACAGAAGGCCTTGTCACCAGCGCCCGTCAGGCAGATGACGCCAACCTCGTCGCTGACCCAAGCCTTCTTGAAGCACAGGATCAGCTCGTCCACCGTCCGCGCACGGAAAGCGTTGTAGCGCTCGGGGCGATTGATCGTGATCCAGGCAAGGCCGTCCTCGACCTTGTACGTCACATCCGTGAAACTGTCCGTCGACACGGTGGTGAGGCTGTCCGTCGGCACGGTCATTCGCCTGCATCCTTCCCTTGTTGGCCCGGCGCCGTCGCGTCTAACTTATTTGGCCTGACCATTGGCATAATAGGCGTGCCCGGACAGGGGCACAAGACTCACGCTGGGAGGGGGACCGTGGCCCGAGAGATGACGGTCGCCGAGTTGGCCGGCGTCAAGGATCTCGACCTCGGCGCGACGCCGTGGCAGGCCATCGAACAGACCCGCGTCGATGCTTTCGCCGACGTCACCGACGACCACCAGTGGATCCACGTGGATCCCGTCCGGGCGGCCAACGGTCCCTTCGGCGGGACCATCGCGCACGGCTACCTGACGTTGTCGCTGGTGCCGTCGATGCTGAAGAAACTGCTGAGGATTACTGACCAGGGTCGGGGATTGAACTACGGCCTGGAACGGGTCCGGTTCACGGCTCCCGTTCCGGTCGGCGCGCAGATTCGGCTGGCCGCGTCGATCCTCAAGGCCGATTGGCGCAGTGACGGTGGCGTCCAGTACCACGTCGCCCTGCGCATCGAGGTGAGGGGTCAGGATCGGCCGGCCATGGTGGGGGAGTCGATCTACGTGACCTACCCGGCGGTGGAGATCTCGCCAGCCAGCGGCTCCGGAAAGCTTGATGGCAACCCGGAAACGCTCCACGATGCCAGCCGTGACGACTGACATCAAGCTCGGCGTTGCCCTGACCGACGCGCTGCTCACCTCGGACGCCTCGGCTCGGCGTTCGCTGCTGAACCACGTGAGTGACGCGGGGCTGGACCACGTGACGGTGGGAGACCATATCAGCTTCCACGGGGGGACCGGCTTCGACGGCATCGTGTCCGCCACGGCCGTGCTGGCGACCCACGACACGCTCACGGTGCTGATGGCCGTGTATCTGGTCGGGCTGCGGCACCCCATGGCCACCGCGCGGTCCTTGGCCACCCTGAGCCAGATCGCCCCCGGCCGCCTGATCTTCGGCGTCGGGGTGGGCGGTGAGGACCGCCGTGAGATCAGCAACATGGGGGTCGATCCGGCCACGCGCGGCCGCCGGACGGACGAAACGCTCGAGCTGCTCCGGCGCCTCGCCACGGGGGAGTTCGTCGACTACGACGGGCAGTTCTTCCACCTCGAGCGCGCGCGGATCCTGCCGGCCCTCGAACCTCGCGTGCCCGTGGTGATCGGGGGTGCGGGCGACGCGGCCGTCCGTCGAACCGTCGCCTATGGCGATGGGTGGGTCGGCATGTGGTGCTCCGCGCGCCGGTACGCGGCGACGCAGCGGCAGATCGTCGAGGCGTGTCAGGCCGCCGGCCGACCGGCGCCCACGTTCGCCGGCCTGAACGTCTGGGTCGGCTTCGGCGACGATCCGGTCCGGGCGCGGACTCGTCTGGGGGAGACGATGTCGCGGCTGTACAACCTGCCGCCTGAGAAGTTCCAGCACATCAGCGCGGCGGGCCGACCGGAGGACATCGTGGAGTTCCTCACTCCCTATATTGAGGGAGGTGCACGGACGCTGACCCTGATCCCCGTGGCGGACTCGACCCACGAGGGGATCGAGCTGTGCGCGCAGGTGCGGCAGATGCTCCGGGCTAGGGCGGCATGAAGGCGGCCGTTCAGGTCGAGTACGGCGAAGCCGAGGTCCTTCGTCTGGCCGACGTCGCGGACCCGGTCGCGAAGCCCGGGTGGTCGCTCATACGGCTCAAGGCCGCGGGGCTCAACTGGCATGACGTGCTTGTCCGACGAGGGCTCTACGCCTCGCCGTTACCGCATGTGCCGGGCGCGGACGGTGCCGGCATCGATGTCGCGACCGGGGACGAGGTCGTCATCATGCCGTCCTTGTGGTGGGGCGACGTCGAGGCAGCGCCCGGCCCGAACTGGGAGATCCTCGGCGACCGTCGCTTCGGAACGTACGCCGAGCTGGTCGCGGTGCCGACGGAGTGCGTGCTGCCCAAGCCCGCCGGGCTGTCGTGGGCCCAGGCGGCTGCCCTGCCGCTGGTCGGGTTGACCGCGTACCGGGCGCTGTTCACGCGAGCGCAGCTGCGGGCGGGAGAGTCGCTGCTGGTCCTCGGGGCCGGTGGCGGTCTCGCGACCGCGGCGGTCAGCCTGGCCGCCGCCGTCGGTGCGCAGGTCTACGTGACCTCCTCGTCGCTGGAGCGCATCGAGCGCGCCAAGGAGCTCGGTGCAATTGACGGCTTTCTGTATACGGATCCGGACTGGCCGACCGCCGCGCGCGAGCGTCTGCGGGACGGGTTCGACGTCGTGCTCGACTCGGTCGGGACCTGGTCGGCCTCGATCGGCGCGCTGCGCCCGGGCGGCCGCCTGGTCGTCCTCGGCGCGTCGCGCGGCGAACGGGCCGAGCTCGACGTCCGCGGCTTCTACTTCGGACAGTACTCCCTGCTCGGTACTACCATGGGCAGTCCGCGCGACATGGCCGGACTGCTCGACCTGCTTGAGCACTACCGCGTGCCTCCACCGGTGATCGACCGGGTGTTCCCGCTGGCGGACGCGGCCGCCGCCCATCGCTATCTGGAGGGGGGTACCGCCTTCGGGAAGGTGGTGCTCGAGGTGTCATGACGAGAGGAAACCAATGAGCCTGGTCCGCTACGAGGTGGATGACCACGGGGTCGCGTACCTGACCATGGACTCGCCCCAGACCCGCAACGCGCTCAGCGATGCGATGCTCGACGAGTTGCTGGTCAACCTGGAGAAGGCGCGCGAGGACGCGGCCGTCCGGGTCGTGGTCCTCGCCTCGTCCCACGATCGGGTCTTCTCCGCCGGAGGCAACCTCAAGGCGTTCGCCGACGACCACACGATCATCGAGAAGTACGCCGGTCTCGACCGGTTCCCGCGGCTGTTCATGATGCTGGGCCAGTTGGGCAAGCCGGTGATCTGCGCCGCCGGCGGCGACTGCCTGGCCGGCGGATTCGGGCTGGCGCTCGCGTGCGATCTCGTCATCGCCAAGGACGGGGCGCGGTTCGGTTGTCCCGAGATCAACGTGGGCCTCTTCCCATTCATGATCTCCGCTCTGATATACCGCAACGTCCCCCGCATGAAGGCCAACGAGTTGATGATGCTCGGCGAGCTCATCTCCGCCCAGGAGGCCCACCGCCTCGACATCGTCAACACCGTCGTGCCCGCCGACCAGTTCGACGACACGGTCCGGGCCTGGGCGCACCGGCTCGCCGCGAAGTCGCCGCTACTGCTGAAGCTTGGCAAGGACGCCATCGAGACCACCAGGGACATGGGCCTCGGTCAGGCGCTCAACGCCCTTCGCTCGCACCTGGCGATCGCCTTCGCGACCGAGGACGTGAAGGAGGGCGTCGCGGCGTTCCTGGAGAAGCGCGAACCGCAGTGGCGGATGAGGTAGCTGCCGTACGACCGAGCGGTCAGCCGGCGGGGTAGGCCCGGGTCTCGGTGGCCTTGACCGCGGCCCAGATGGGTTGTCCTGGCTCCAGCCGGAGGGTGGCGGCCGCGGCGGGGGTGATGTCGGCCGCGGCCTCGCCCGGCCCCCCGGCGAGCTGAACCCGGATGTGGTCGCCGTGGCGGGTGACCCCGGTGACGGTGGCCGACCAGGTGTTGCGCGGGCTGCCCTGGGGCGGGTCGGGGTGGAGGGCGACCGCGGTGGGTGGGAAGGCCACGAAGGCGTCGCCGTGCACGGTGTCGGCGGTGGTGAAGGCCGTCCCGGTGGGGAGGGTGACGGTGTGGCCGTCGCCGCGGCCGCGGTAGAGGTTGAGGCCGACGAGCCGGGCCACGTAGTCGGTCCGCGGGCGGGCGGTGACGGCGGCGGCATCGCCCTCCTGGACGACGCGGCCGTCCTCGACGATCACGAGCCGGTCGGCCAGGACGAGGGCGTCGAGGGGGTCGTGGGTCACGACGAGCGTCGCCCCGGGATGGTCGGCGAGGTGGCGGTGCAGCTCGGCCCGGGTCTCCAGCCGGGTGCGCGCGTCGAGGGCGGCGAGCGGCTCGTCGAGCAGCAGCAGCGCCGGCCGCAGGGCGAGCGCCCGGGCCAGGGCGACGCGCTGCGCCTGGCCACCGGAGAGCTCGTGGGGCCGCCGGCCGGCCAGGTCGGCCAGGCCGACGCGGGCCAGCCACTCGTACGCCATCGCCCGGGCCTGGGCCCGGGAGGCGCCCCTGCAGCGGGGCCCGAAGGCGACGTTCTCCAGGGCGGTGAGGTGCGGAAACAGCAGGTAGTCCTGGAACACGACGCCGACGTCGCGCCGCTCGGGCGGGACGAAGGTGCGGGCGGCGTCGTCCAGGCACGCTCCGGCCAGGTCGATGCGACCGGCGGTCAGCGGGGTCAGGCCGGCCAGGGCCCGCAGCGCCGTGGTCTTGCCGGCCCCGTTGGGCCCGAGCAGGGCCACCACCTCACCCGGGGCCACGGTCAGGTCGATGTCCAGACGGAACGCCGCCCGCTCGACGACCAGGCGGGCCCGCAGTCCGGCGTCGGGGGGCCCGGGGTCGGACGCGGCCGGGTCGGGCGCGTCCGACCCGGAGCTTGGACGGTCCACTGTGGTCATGCCGGGCGGCCGATCCACTTCTCCCGTAGGGCGACGAGGATGCCGACGCTGACGGCGAGCAGCACGAGGCTGAGCACGATGGCCGCGGGTGGATCGGTCTCCAGGAGCAGGTAGACGCTCAGCGGCATGGTCTGGGTACGCCCGGGAAAGTTGCCCGCGAAGGTGATGGTCGCCCCGAACTCGCCGAGCGCTCGGGCCCAGCCCAGCACCGCGCCGGCCGCGATCCCGGGCGCCACGAGCGGCAGCGTGACCCGCCGAAAGGTCGTCCACCGACCCGCGCCGAGCGTGGCCGCGGCCTCCTCGTACCGCTCATCGACGCCCCGCAGCGCGCCCTCGACCGCGATGACCAGGAACGGCAGGGCGACGAACGCTTCGGCGATCACGACCGCGGTCGTGGTGAACGGGATCGTGACGTCGAACCACTTGTCCAACCACTGGCCGACCAGGCCGCGCCGGCCGAGCAGCAGCAGCAACGCCAGACCGCCGACCACGGGTGGGAGGACCAGTGGCACCGTGATCAGCGCCCGGACCAGCCGCCGGCCGGGGAACTCGACCCGGGCCAGCAGCCAGGCCAGCGGTACCCCGAGGACCAGGCAGACGGCGGTGGCCAGCGTCGCGGCGACCAGCGACAGCCGCAGCGCGGCCAGCACCTCGGGCTCGGCCAGCCGTTGCGGCAACGTCGGCCAGGGGGCGCGGACCACCAATCCGACCAGCGGCAGCACCAGGAACGCCAGCGCCAGCATCGCCGGCACCGCCAGGGGTGGCGGCACCCGGCGGCGGGTTCGCGGGCGGACGGTTCGTCGACGCTCCACTGGGGAAGCTGGCGGGCCGGGGGCGGGCGATGGTTGGGAGCCGGACGGGCCGGGGCCGGCTGACGCGGGGCCGGCTGGGGCGGGGCGAGCGGATGAATCGATTGTCATGAGATCCTAGGCTTGTTGGAAGCCGTACCGCGTAAGTACCTCGGCGCCGGCGGGGGAGCGGACCCAGGCGACGAACGCCTCGGCGCCTTGCTTGTTCGGGGCGTCCTTGAGCACGGCGATGAGGTAGTCGGTGATCGCCTCGGCCGACTCGGGGAACTCCACGGCCTCGACCGTGTCGTGGCCGGCCGCGTCGGTGCGGTAGACCAGCGCCGCGTCGACCTCCCCGAGCGACACCTTGGACAACGCGGCCCGGACGTTCTCCTCGTACGACACCGGGATGATGGACAGGCCCGATGCCTCGATCGCGGTCTTCGCCGCGGCCCCGCACGGCACCTGCTCCGCGCACAGCGCCACGGTGACGCCGGGCTCGGCGAGATCCGCGAGCCCGGTGATGCCCAACGGGTTGCCCGCCTCCACCGCGATGACGAGCTGGTTGCGGACGAAGACCACCGGCTCGCCGTCCGCGTTACCCGCGTCGGTCACCGTCTTCATGGCGGCCGGGCTGGCCGCCGCGAACACGTCCGCCGGCGCGCCTTCGTTGATCTGGGTGGCCAACGCGGAGCTGCCGGCGAAGTTGAACTCCAGCCGGGCGCCGGGGCTGGCGGCCTCGAAGTCCTCGGCGATCTCCTCGAACACGTCCCTCAGGGACGCGGCGGCGAAGACGGTGATCGTGCCGGTGACGCCGGACGCGGCCGACGGGTCGCGTGAGCTCGGTGGCTGCGACGTGCACGCGGCCAGCGCGACCACGGCGAGCGCGGCCGAGGCGGCGAGTGCGCCGATGCCGCGCCCGGCCCGACCCCGGACCCTGTCGCGCGACCGATCCGTGGACCGCCGAGCGCCGGACGTCCTCGCGGCGCGCGCATCGCCTCGGCCCAGGCGGCGTAGGGGCGACACGGTCCGGAGCATCATCGCCACGGCGTCAGACCATACTCCTGGTAGATGCCAGGGCCAAGCCCTCAGGCCTGCCGCACATGCGGCATGGTTTCCCGTACGGCTGCCGCAGATGCGGTGCTTCGGCAGCGGGCTTTCCCCACGAATAGGGCCCGCACGCCGCCTCGGGCGTAGGTAGTGCCAGGAAGGCGTCCTTCCTGGCACAACCGGACACCCCGCCGCGAGGCGCGCAAGAAGGCTTCACGTTCCGGCCGAGCTCCTGCACGGAGCCGGGGCGCCCAAGCGCTAGGACGCTGCGTTGAACGCCCGGACGAAGGCGAAGATCGCGTCGGCGACCAGTTGGACCGCGATGGCGGCGAGCAGCAGCCCGGAGATGCGGGTGAGTACCTCGATCCCACCCGGGCGCAGGGCGCGCACCATGAACGTGGAGAAGCGCAGCAGCAACCAGGTGAGGATGAAGACCAGCACCATGCCGGCGGAGATGGCGAGGTAGTCGGCGGTGTCGGAGGCACCCTGGACGAAGAGCATCGTGGCCACGATGGCCCCGGGCCCGGCCAGCAGGGGCGTTCCCAGCGGCACCAGGGCAACATTCGAGGTGACCTGACGGCGTGGGTCGTCCGACCGGCCGGTGAGCAGCTCCAGCGCCACGAGCAGCAGCAACAGGCCACCGGCGGCCTGCAGGGCGGGCAGGTCGACCCCGAGATAGTCGAGGATCTGCTGGCCGGCCACGGCGAAGACCACGATGACCCCGGCGGCGAGCGCGACGGCCGTCCACGCCGCCCGGATCCGGTCCCGGCGCTCCATGGTCCGGGTCAGGGCCAGGAAGATGGGCAGCATGCCGGGCGGATCGATGATCACCAGCAAGGTCACGAAGACTTCGCCGAACAGCCGTACGTCCACGGGCAACAGTCTGAACTACCCATCGTCGAACGCCGCCCCTGGGCGCCCCAAGCGAGCGCGCCTTCGCTCAGTCCGAGCGCAACCGCTGACGCGCGCTTGTGGTACGGCCTGGCCGAGGTCCGGGATCTCATGCGAACATGTGTACTATGCCGGCGGAGTGGCGTACGGACCCGAGCGAGGGCGCCGGGATCCTGCACGCGGACCTCGACGCCTTCTACGCGTCGGTGGAGCAGCGTGACGACAAGGCGCTGCGAGGGCGGCCGGTCGTCGTCGGCGCCGGCGTCGTGCTGGCCGCCAGCTACGAGGCGAAGCGGTACGGCGTCCGCACCGCGATGGGCGTTCGCCAGGCTCAGCGGCTGTGCCCCCACGTGGTGACGGTGCCACCCCGGTTCGGGGCGTACGTCGAGGCGAGCCGAGCCGTCTTCGCGATCTTCCGCGACACGACGCCCATCGTCGAAGGGTTGTCGATCGATGAGGCGTTCCTCGATGTCCGTGGGCTGCGTCGGATCGCCGGCCCACCCGCGCAGGTCGCGGCCCGCCTCAAGCAGCGGGTCCTCGCCGAGGTGGGGTTGCCGATCACCGTCGGGGTCGCCCGCACCAAGTTCCTGGCCAAGGTGGCCAGCGGTGTCGCGAAACCGGATGGCCTGCTGGTCGTGCCGCCCGCGGCCGAGCGGGAGTTCCTCTGGCCACTGCCCGTCGAGCGGCTGTGGGGCGTCGGCCCGGTGACGGCCCGCAAACTGCGCGGGTTCGGCATCCGAACGGTGGGCCAGGTGGCCGAGGCCGGCGAGGCGGCGCTGGTCAGCCTGCTGGGCAAGGCGACCGGAGGACACCTGCATGCGCTCGCGTGTGGTCGCGACCCCCGCCCCGTGCAGGTCGGCCGCCGCCGAGGCTCCGTCGGTGCCCAGCGGGCGCTGGGCCGGGGCCGACGCACGGCGCAGGAGATCGACGCGATCGCCGCCGGGTTGGTGGACCGGGTCACGCGGCGCCTGCGCGCGGCCGGCCGCACGGGCCGGACGGTCGTGCTGCGGTTACGGTTCGACGACTTCACCCGGGCGTCCCGGTCGCACACGCTGGCCCGGCCCACGTCGCATACGCCAACGGTGCTGCGGGCGGTGCGGGCCCTGCTCGCCCAGGCCGGGCCGCTGATCGAGCAGCGGGGACTCACGCTGATCGGGGTAGCGGTGACGAATCTGGACCACGACGGCGCCTGGCAGCCCGAGCTGCCGTTCGACCAGGACAGCGGGCCCGAGCTGGACCGGACCCTCGACCGCATCCGCGACCGGTTCGGTTCCTCGGCGGTCACGCGCGGCTCATTGGTCGGCCGCGCTGCCGGCCTCACGCTCCCGATGCTGCCCGACTGACGCCGTCAGCGTCCGGGCCAGGTGCGGGTCCAGCGCCGGCGGGAGTCGTCGGTGAACGGCCGGCCGCGGCCAAAGGCGTCGATGCGTCCCCAGCGGCCGGGGATGTCGAGCAGAGCGATGTAGCCGATGTCCGGCGGCACGGCCGGGTCGGTGACGAGGAACTGTCCGCTCGTGTTGAGGCCCAGCATGGTGCGCAGCAGCAGCAACGGTGTGCCCGTCGACCAGGCCTGCGGGCTGCACGCCGTGGGGTACTCGACCGGGTACTGGGTGAACGAGCGGTCGTACCCCGCGAACGCCTCCGGGAGCCGGCCATTGAAGTATTCGGCGGCGTCGAGCATGGCCGAGGCGATGCGGGCCGCCTCCTGCTTGTAGCCGTAGCGGCGCAGGCCCCAGGCGATGATCGAGTTGTCGAACGGCCAGACCGTGCCGTTGTGGTAGCCGATCGGGTTGTACCGGGCCTCGCCCTCGGCCAGGGTGCGGACCCCCCACCCGCTGAACAGCCGCGGCCCCATGAGGTGGCGCACGATCGAGCGGGCCTTGGGCGGGTCGACGATGCCGCTCCACAGCAGGTGCCCGATGTTCGACGTGAGCGAGTCGACCTTGCTCCCGTCGGCGTCGAGGGCAACCGCGAAGTACCCGCGGTCGGAGATCCAGAAGTCGCTGTTGAACCGCCGGCGCAGGTCGCGCGCCTCCTCGTCGAGACGGCGGGCGAGCTCCTGGTCGTCCCAGACGTAGCGGGCCAGCCGGGCCCCCCGGAACTTGGCGTCGTACGCGTACCCCTGCAGCTCGCAGGTGGCCAGCGGGTAGCCCGGCAGCCGGCCGTCGTGGTAGCTGATGGCGTCCCACGAGTCCTTCCAGCACTGGTTCTCCAGGCCGGTCTCCTCGTTGGCCCGCTTGTACGAGACGTAGCCGTTGCCCTGCCGGTCACCGTACTCGTCGATCCAGCGCAGCGCGGCCCGCGCGTACGGCTCGCACGCCTTGACCAGCTCGGTGTCGGCGGTCCACCGCTCGTACTCGTCGAGCAGCACGACGTACAGCGCCGTGGCGTCGGCGTTGCCGTAGTACGGCGAGTGGGGCTGCTCCTCGAACGCCGCCGTCTCGCCGTAGCGGATCTCGTGGAGGATGCGGCCCGGCTCCTCCTCCCGAAAGTCGTCGACGCGGACGCCCTGCAGGGCGCCGAGCGCCAGCAGGGTGGTCGCCGCCAGCTCCGGGGTGAACGGCAGGGCCTGCAGGCTGGTGATGATGGCGTCGCGGCCGAACACCGCCATGAACCACGGCAGGCCCGCCGCGGGCAGGTTCGCCCCGCTGCCGATCGGCGGGTTGAACCGCAGGGCGGCGAGGTCGATCAGGCTGCGGCGGTAGGTCGAGCGCAGGCTTTCGCGGTCGGTCTCCAGCCGCGGCGCGTCCTCGATCCAGCGGCGCAGGCTCTCCGCCATGGGCCGCTCCTTGCGGCCGGCGTGGCCGTACTTGGGCTGCGTGATGCGCCAGCCCCAGCCGAGCAGCGCGGTCACCACGTTGAGGTCGGCGGACCACTCGGAGTGCGGTTCGATGTGGACGCGCATGGTCAGCCCACGCTCGTCGAACTCGGCCGGCTCCGAGGACGTGATCAGGGTCTCCCGGTGGAAGGTGTCCCTCTCGTAGCCGATGAGCAGACGGTCCGGGGCCACGCGCTGGTAGTAGCGGCCTTTCTTGCCTTTGTTGTCCTTGATCTCGAACAGGTCGGCGAAGTCCGCGTCGGCCTCGATCCGGACCACCACGTCGGCGGGTTCCTCGGCGTGGTTGAGCAGTGTCAGCTCCTCGTGGAACCCGTTACCCACGGCCCGCCGACGGACGACCGAGAGCGTGGCGTTGACGTAGATGCTGCCGGTGCCCGGGGCGAGGAAGAACCGGCTCTCGAAGTACTGCAGGTCGTCGACCGAGAGCGAGTTGAGCCGCTGGCCGTTGATCGTGAGGATCCACTTCGACAGGAAGCGGGTGTCGAAGGAGAACAGGCCGCTGGTGTCCTCCGGTGTGGCGTCGATGTCCCCCCGCTTGTCGCAGACAACGAACGTGTTTCCATCGAGAATGTTGACCTGGCCGATGGTCATCGCTCGTGGTCCTTTCTGGTCCTTCGATGATCGGCCGCCGCCCGGGCCGCCGCGGCCGCGCGGGCGGCGGCGGCCGACACCCGGCCCGTCCGGGCCGTCGTCCCGGACGCCTTGGCGGCCCGGGCGGCTTCCCTGGCCGTCCGGTCGGCGGGAGGCACGATCGTGACGCGGTGCGGTGGACTGGGCAGGACGCGGGAGAACGCCACCAGAAGACGGATGTCGCCGTCCACGCGCAGCCGCCCGCGGAGCGCCGCGGTCAGCGCGTTCGCCTCGCCGGTGACCACCAGCTCGAAGAACTTCCGGTCCGTCCGGATGGTCGCGTCGGCTCGGGCGGGGCGCCGGCTGACGTGCACGCGGCCGTCGTGGATGCGCACCACCCAGCTCCGCTCGCCGTCGCGCTCGGCGAGCTCGATCCGGATGGTCGCCGTGACCCCGTGCAGCAACGGCTGCGGCGTCGCCGAGATCCGGTCGAAGAACTCCTCGATGCAGTCGGTCCGTGGCCGGGTCATCTGCGCGGTCATTCCGGCTCTCCTCCGCGCTACGTGCGCTCGTCTGGGCTGGCTGCTCGTCGTTACTGGTTGCTCGTCGTTACTGGTTGCTCGTCTCGCTAATTGCTCGTCGTTGCCAGTTGCTCGTCGTCGCTGGTTCGGGACGTCATCGGTCGGCCCGCCGTCAGGGCGCCCGGTTGCGCCACGCCGTGCTCACCCCGGTCGGGGCGGGGTGGGAGACCGTGACCGCGGCGGTGGCACCGAGCCGCTCGAGCAGGTGGTCGCCGACGCGGAGCGCGTTCGCCATCACCGTCAGGGCCGGGTCGACCGCCCCGGTGCTCGGCATGAAGCTCGCGTCGACCACGTAGAGGTTGTCCAGCTCGTGGGTCCGGCAGTTGAGGTCGAGCACGGAGGTGGACGGGTCCTCGCCGAAGCGGCACGTCCCGGCCTGGTAGGCCACCGAGGCGGGTCCGGTGTGGACATCGGTGGTGAGCGGGATCAGGTGCTCCGGTTCGAGGTCGAGGGCGGGCAGGAGCGCGCGCAGGCGTTCCTGGAGTTGCTGAGCCGACGTGAGGTTGCTCGGCGTGTGCCGCAGTCGCACCCGTCCCTGCTCGTCGAGCGTCACCCGGTTCTCCGAGCGAGGAAGGTCCTCTGTGGACAAGTGGAACAGCACGGCGTGGCGGGCCACGTCCTGCGGGGTGCGGTCCGGAGCCAGGGCCGCCGCGAGGTCCGGCTCGATCCGCAGCGCCTCCGGCGCGGCCGGGCCGGCGACCTGGATCATCCCGAGGGCATGGTCGATGCCGGGCGCCCCGAAGTAGTAGTCGCTGATGCCGAGCGTGCGGGGAAAGACGCTGGGGTTCGGGTCGCGCGACAGCGCCAGCACGGTGCGCCGCACGGCGTGCTGGTAGTTGCGCCCCACCTCGTCGGAGCCGTTGGCCAGGCCGGCCGGGTGCCGGTCGTTGGCCGAGGCGAGCAGCAGCTTCGCCGTGTTGACCGCGCCGCAGGCGAGCACCACGATCGAGCCGGCGTACCGCTCCACCTCGCCTTCGTGCTCCACCACGACCTCGGTCACCGTGGTCCCCGTGGGGTTCGTGACCAGGCGCACGACGTTGGCCCGGGTCAGCAGGGTGACGTTGGGGTGCTCCAGCGCAGGGCGAACGCCCATCACCTCCGCGTCCGCCTTGCCGAAGACCAGGCAGGGGAAGCCGTCACAGGTCGGGCAGCGCACGCAGGCGCTGTAGGGCATGTTCTCCTCGCGCAGCAGCAGCCCGAGCGGGGTGTGGAACGGGTTGAGACCCGCGTTGAGGAGCGACTCGGCGAGGCGGGCGATGCGTGGCTCGTGCGAGACCGGAGGGAACGGGTACGGCGCGCTCGTCCCCGGCTCGGTCGGGTCCTCGCCCCGCGCGCCGTGGACGGCGTACAACTGTTCCGCCTGCGTGTAGTACTGCTCCAGGTCCTCATAGGACAGCGGCCATGCCGGAGAGAAGCCGTCGGCGTGGCGCACCTGACCGAAGTCCTCCCGCCGCATGCGGTGCAGGACGGCCCCGGTGGGCTTGGTGGCTCCGCCGACCACGTAGTACACCGCCGGGTGGAACGGCTGGCCCTCGCCGTCGGTCCACTCGTCCGGCGAGACGTAGCGCCGGTCCACGAGGACCCGGGTCGGGCTCCAGTTGGCTGGCTCGCGGGGCAACCAGTCGCCCCGCTCGAGCAGCAGGATGCGCTGGCCGGACGGAGCCAGGTGGCGGGCGAGCGTGCCGCCCCCCGCGCCGGTCCCCACGATGATGACGTCAAACGCGCCGTTGGTCACGAGGCCACCCCCATCCGTGCACGGTGCCGGGCCCGGACGGCGTCACGGGCGACTGTCCGCGGCGCCAGTGTCGTTCGTCGATGTCCGCTGCGGACTGTCCTTCGTAGAGGGTGAGGTCACCACGCGGATGCTGCGGGACTCGCGCGCGAGGGTTTCGTGGTTCGGTACCCGGACTCCCTCGAACCAGGCGCGCAGCTTCTCGCGGGCCTGCGCGCCCGAGCGGGCGACCCACTGCCCCGACCGCAGGGCGGCCCGGGCCGGCAGGCCGGCGACGGGCAGCCGGGCCGCGTTCTGGAGCGCCCCCACGGTGAGGCGCGACGCCGGCTCGAGCAGGCGCCCACCCAGCGCGCGCAGCCCGTTCGCCGTCTGGCGGGCCAGCCCGAGTCCGGTGACGAGGCCGTCGCCGGCGGGCACCCCGGCCCGCATCCGCTCCGCCGCGAGCGTGGCGAGGCTGAGCGCCATGCGCGCCGGGTCCATCTCCGGGGCGGGTGCCTCGGCCTCCAGCCCGGCCGAGCGCAGGGCCTGGTCGAGGGCCTGCCGGGCCGACTGCGCGGCACGCTCCGTCGGGGGCACGGCCGGCGGGACCGACCGCTCGGCCGGCAGCGCCGGGGGTCTCGCCGACGCGGGGGGAGTGGTCGACGCCGGGCGGTTGGCCGACGCCGGGGGATGTGCCGCCGGCGGGTTCCAGGTGTCGGTCACGGAGGGCTCCCACGAGTCCGCCCCGCCCACCTCCCACTGATGGGCCGGCCGATCGGCGACATCACGGTCGACCCCGACGCCCTCGAGGCCGAGCCGCTCCGTGTCCGCCACCGTCCGGGCGTTCGGGTCGGTGGGCGCGGTGTCGACGAAGGAGCGCGCGGAGCCGGCGGACGGGTGCTCCGCCTCGGCGGTGTGTGCCGGGTTCCTGCCCGATGCCATCGCGTCCTCCCCTGCGGGCGATGCCCCCGTGACGCCCTTCGGGCGATGCCCCCGTGGCGTCCCCCTGCCGGGAGACGGTAGTGGCCGGCTGCCGGAGATGCCGTACATATCGGATAGAAGTAATGTGCTCGGTCGGCGGCAGCGACACGGATGATCTTCTGTGATCTCTCTCACGCACGGGCGGCCAGGATTTGAGAGTTCCGCCCGGATACGTCAGGGTTTCTTCCCAAGCCGAGTGGGCGACCTGCTTTCGGGCTAATGGCGGGCCCCGTGACAACTCTCCGGACCCTTCAGGGAGACCGAATGACCCATCCTCGCCGCCACGACGCGAAGCACGCTCGCCGAGCGTCCGAGATGCCGGTCAGCCATTCGGTTGACCCGGCGGGCGCGGGTTCGGCCGACGCGGCCTTCGGTCCGGACGCGTCCTCTGGTCCGGCCGGCCCGGACTCGGACGACATCACCGCCTGGCTCGGGCCACCGGTCACGCCCGACTGGGCCGAGCCGGGCTCGGGCGAGGCCTCCGGGTCAGACGCGCCGACGGCCCAGTGGTCGGTGCCCGAGGAGTCCACGGCTCAGTGGCCGGCGTCCGAGGAGTCGACGGCGCCGTGGTCGGTGTCCGAGGAGTCCACGGCGCAGTGGTCGGTGTCTGAGGAGTCGACGGCGCCGTGGCCGCCGGCCCAGAACCCGCCGTTGCCGTGGTCGGCGGTTCAGGAGCCGACGCTGCCGTGGTCGGCGGAGCCGTCGGCCGGCGCGTGGGGCGATGGGACGGTCCGGCCACCGTTCGGCGAATCGCTCGTCGACGACCCCGTCGCGGACGCGTGGGCGTCCGATGACACGGTGGTCTTTCCCGCCGAGGGAGCCGGGCGTTCGATCAAGTCCCACCGGCGGGACGAACCCCGACGCCGGGCCGCCTTCCGTCTCCTGCTCGCCGCGGCCATCTCGGGCTCCGGCATCGCGATAGCGATCGCGGCCGCCGGGGGCGGCGGGTCGGCGCACGGCCCGGACGTCGCCAGCGCCCTGCCCCGCGTGACCGGCCCCGGCGGCGTGGGCGTACCTTCGCCGACCTCGTCGCCATCCGAGTCGTCGGACGCAGTTCCGCCTCCGGACACCCTGGTGACGCCCGCTCCGTCGACGCCCGACACCGGCCAGGAGCTGGCGGCGCAGATCCACGTCGCGGCCCGGGCCGGGCAGGGGGCCGGCTCGGCGGCCGACGCTCCGGCCCAGCCCGCCCCGCCCGACGAGCCCGCGGAGGAGACGACTCCGCCGGCCACGACCACTCCGCCGGCGACCACGACCCCGTCGACGACCACTCCGCCGACGACGACCCCGACGGAGCCGACCACTCCGCCGGCGACGACGACTCCACCGACGACTCCACCGACGACTCCACCGCCAACCACGCCGACCGCTTCCTCGTCGACGGAGTCGGAACCGACCGCGACCGGTTCGGAGGCGCCGTAGTCGTCCGACCGCGGGTCGGGCGCCTCCGGCGAGCGCACGGAATCGCCGGGCGGTAGCAGATCGTCGCTCAGCGGCGGTGTGGGGTCGCTCAGCGGCGTACGGTCGCGCCGAGCGGCCCGGTAGCGGGAACGCTGGCGGTTGCCGGGCTTCAGGGGATCGACGGTCGCCGGGTGGGCGCCCAGCCTCGATGAGCGGCCGGACCCGGCCCGGGGCACCCTGTCGTGACCATCGATCGAGGCCGGGGTGGCGAGGGCCTTGAGCGCCCTCTCGTCACCGATGCGTGACGTGCCTTGGTCGGACGGGTTTTTCCCGCTTGTACGGCCTGGTCAGGGGCGGTTTTCCCGGTTCGAGGGTTGGCCGGCTCCTTGACAGGGGGTAACCCTCATGCCACCATCGGCCGCAGCCGCGCGAATGTTGTTCGCCACAACAATAGCGCCTCGTCCCTCCCCACCTCGACATCGTTGGATTGACGATCATCGTGCCGATAACGTTTCAATGAGCGTGGATAACGTTATCGACACGATCGACTCGGCGTCGGGCCGCTCGCGGTGCTGCGGGGGAGCGCGGACGAGGCGGGCTGGGGGGTATACGTGAACGTCGATTCGGTCGCGTCCACCTCTCCGTGGAACACGACGCCGCCAACGTGCGGACCGTGCCGGAACTCGCCCGGCTGCTGCGGCTGCTGCGTCGTCGCGAGGCGCGGAACCGGGATGGCGCCGCACTGACCTACCGGGAACTGGCCGCCAAGACCGGCTGGTCCCACGCGATCATCGGGGAGTACCTCGCCGGAACGGCCCTGCCACCGACCGACCGGTTCGATCAGCTCATCCAGATCCTTGGCGCGACACGCTCCGAGCTGGGCCCACTGGCGACCGCCCGGGACCGCGTCGAGGAGCTGCGTCGGCCGAGCCGCGCCTCGTCGGCCGCGAAGGCGGCCCGCTCGGCCGAGCGGATTCCGCGCGAGCTACCGGCGCCCGTTCCCGGGTTCGTCGGCCGACGGTCCCAACTGGCCGAGTTGAACCGGATCGCCGCCTCCGCCGGTCACGAGACCGGGCTGCCGATCGCGGCGATCTGCGGTGGCGGCGGCGTGGGCAAGACCGCGCTCGCCGTGCACTGGGCGCACGGGCGGGCGGGTGACTTCCCCGACGGACAGCTCTACATCGATCTTCGCGGGTTCAGCGCCCGCGAGCCCGTGGCCGCGGTCGACGCCCTGGGCCGGTTCCTGCACGCGCTCGGCGTGGAGCCCGACCGGATACCGTCCGGCGTCGACGAGCGCGCGTCGCTGTACCGGACCATGCTGGCCGGGCGGCGCATGCTCGTCGTGCTCGACAACGCCATGTCGGCCGAGCACGTACGGCCCCTCCTGCCCGGGAGCGCGACCTGCCTGGTCGTGGTCACGAGTCGGGACAGCCTGGCCGGCCTGGTCGCCGCCGACGGAGCCCAGCGCATCCAGCTCGACGTCCTGGCCGAGGCCGAGGGGATCAGCCTGCTGCGCGCGCTGCTGTCCGAGCGGGTCGACGCGCAGCCCGCGGAAGCCAGCGCGCTGGTCCGGCTCTGCGGGGGCCTGCCGCTGGCCCTCCGGGTCGCCGCCGAGGTCGCCGCGTCGCGTCCGGACGAGCCGCTCAGCGAGGTGGTCGCCGAGCTCGGGGCCGACCAGGACCGGTTGGAGCTGCTCGATGCGGGCGACGGCCCCAACACCATCCGGGCCGGGCTGTCCTGGTCGTACCGACGGTTGTCGCCCGGTGCCGCGCGGCTGTTCCGGCTGCTCGGGGCCGAGCCCGGACCCGACCTCTCGCTGGCCGCCGTCGCGAGCCTCGCCGGGGTGTCGCTGGCCACCGGACGCCGGCTCGTCGGCGAGCTCACCCGGGCGCACCTGCTCACCGAGGTGTCCCCGGGCCGGTACGCCCTCAATCCGGTGCTGCGGGCCTACGCGCGCGAGCTGCTCAACGACGAGGCGGCCCACGATCGACGCCCGGCGATGCGTCGGTTGCTCGACCACTACGTCCACACGGCCGACCGGGCCGACCGGGTGCTTGACCCCACCCGGTCCCGGGTGGCTCTCGTCGAGGCGTCCCCCGGGGTGGTCGTTCCTGACTTTCCCTCGGTGGCCAAGGCCCGGGCGTGGTTCGGCGCCGAGCACCAGTCGTTGCTCGCCGCGGTCCGGCTCGGGCGGGACTACGGGTTCACCGACCACACCTGGCAGCTCGCCTGGGCCATGGCGACCTACCTGGACCGCAGTGCCGCGTGGCCGGACTGGGCCACGGTCAACACGGTCGCGCTGCAGGCCGCGGCGGATCCGGCCGCCCGGGCTCACGCGCACGCCGGGCTCGCCCGGGCGTCGGTGCGGTTGGGCCGGTTCGACGTGGCGCAGGAGCACTGGCAGCGCTGCGCCGACCAGTTCAGCCGCGCCGGCGACCGCCTCGGACGGGCGGCCGTGGCCGCGCAGCTGAGCGACCTGTACCTGCGGGCCGGGCGCACCGACGACGCGGTGAAGTCGGCCCGGCGAGCCGTCGAGCTGTTCCGGGCGCACGGTGACGAGCAGGGTCTCGCGGTGGCGCTGACCCACGCCGGCTACTGCCATGCGGTGGCGGGCGACCACGACCGGGCGCTGGCCGCGTGCGAGGAGGCGCTGGCGCTGCGGCGACGCGGGGACGACCCGTCGGCGGCCGCGTCCACACTCGACAGCCTCGGGTTCGTCTACCGACGGATGGGCCGGTGCGACGACGCCGAGCGGTACTACCGGCAGGCCCTGGCGGCCCACCGTGAGCGCGGGGATCGCCTGCGCGAGGCGACGGTTCTGGCTCACCTGGCCGAGATCCACGAGCGGACGGGGCGGGCGGCGCTGGCGAACGACGAGCGTCGCACCGCGGTGTCCATTCTGGAGGAACTCGGGTACGCCGAGGCGGAGGACCTTCGGGCCCGCCTGCGCCCGGCGGCGTCGCGTCGGCGCTGAGCCGGCCGGCGCGTGCCGGAGCGGGCCGAGGGCAGCAGCTCGATGGCGGCGCGGTCCACCGGATCGCGTCGCCCATGCGTTCCTGCGGGGCACGCCGATGCCCGGGCAGGCCGATGCCCAGCTCAGGTGAGGCCCGCAGGTTCGCCGATGTCTCGATGCGTCGATGCGTTCGGCCGGGGGCCGCGGGCCGCTGGCGCCCTGAGTGGTCCCCGGCCCGAGCGCACGCCCGCATCGGGCCGGGGACACCTGACCGGGGCCGTTGCCCGATCCGAGCGCACGCCCGCAGCGGACCGGGACGGACGACCTGGTCGTTTCCTCGGCCCGAGCGCACGCCCGCAGCGAGCCGGGGAGAGGCGACCTGGGCCACTCCGGCCGAGCGCACGCCCGCATCGGACGGAGAGCCCGTTCACCCGGGTCGTGGCCGATCACCGGGGGTCACCGGACACGGTGCCCGATCCACATCCGATGCGCCCCGGATCCCGGACAGCGCCAGACAACGCCGGACAGCGCCGGACAGGCCGGTCGTCGTTTCAAACGTTTCATCGACGGTCGCCGGCCCGTTGCCGAATTGTTACCGGCGACAACAAACTTGGCCGGCCCGACGTCTTGTGCCGGAGGTCGCTGAGGGAATACGTTGCCGGACACAACAATCGTCGGTCGCCAACCTCCGGGGCGGCGGCCGCACATCCCGGCACAACCAGCAACGACGCGGAGGGACCCGGCCGTCCCCGGGCGACCGCCCCTCCAGAACCGTTCCCAACACCCAGACAGGAGATCGGGCTATGCGCAAAGGTGTCGCCACCTTCGCAGCCGTCGGACTCGTGGCGTCGCTGGGCCTGACGGCCTGCAGCCAGCCGCAGGAGGAGTCCCCTGGTGGCGAAGACAAGCCGAAGGTCGGCGTGATCCTTCCCGACCAGGCCTCCTCGGTCCGGTGGGAGACTGCCGACCGCCGGTACCTCGAGGAGGCGTTCCAGGCCGCCGGTATCGACTACGAGATCAAGAACGCTCAGGGTTCGACCGAGAACTTCCTGACGCTCACCGACCAGCTGATCACCAGCGGCATCGACATCTTGATGATCGTCAACCTCGACTCCGGTTCGGGCGCCGCGGCGCTGCAGAAGGCCCGCAACGCCGGCGTGAAGACGATCGACTACGACCGGCTCACCCTCAACGGTGGCGCCGACTACTACGTGAGCTTCGACAACGTCGAGGTCGGCCGGCTGCAGGGCCAGGGCCTCATCAAGTGCCTGGAGGACAAGGGCGTCGAGAACGCGCGCATCGTCTACCTCAACGGCTCGCCGACCGACAACAACGCCACCCTGTTCCGCGAGGGCTACCACGAGGTGCTCAGTGAGAAGTACGACGAGGGCTGGGTCTTCGTCGACGAGCGGTCCGTGCCCGACTGGGACGGTACACAGGCGGTGACGCTCTTCGAGCAGATGTTCACCGCCCACGGTGGTGGCATTGACGGTGTGCTCTCGGCCAACGACACCCTGGGGAACGCGGCGATCACCGTGCTCAAGGGCCAGGGCCTCAACGGCCAGATCCCGGTGACCGGGCAGGACGCGAGCGTGGCCGGCCTGCAGAACATCCTCGCCGGCGACCAGTGCATGACCGTCTACAAGGCGATCAAGAAGGAGGCGGACGCCGCCGCCGCGCTGGCGATCGCGCTGGCCCGGGGCGAGACCCCGTCGGGCCTGACCACCGTCAAGGACACCGAGTCCGGTCGGGAGGTGCCGGCCAAGCTGGAGAAGCCGGTGGCGATCTTCAAGGAGAACATCAAGGACGTCATCGACGACGGCTTCGTCACCGTCGACGAGCTGTGCACCCCGGACTTCGCGGCCCTCTGCGAGGAAGCGGGAATCTCCTGAGGTCCTAGCCTCGCCTGTGGCGCCGCGTGCCATCGCCCGGCCGGTGGCACGCGGCGCCCACCGCCGTACCTAGCCCGCCCCAGAGGAGTCCATCGACGTGACGACAACTGTAAATTCTGATAACGCGGTGCCGCTGCTGGAGGCGCGCGGTCTGTACAAGAGCTTTGGCCCCGTACAAGTCCTTCGCGATGTCGACTTCTCGGTCTACGCCGGCGAGGTCACAGCTCTGGTCGGGGACAACGGGGCCGGAAAGTCCACTTTGGTCAAGTGCATCGCCGGCAGCCACGGTTACGACGCCGGCGAGCTGCGCTTCGACGGACGTCCTGTCACGATCCACAACCCCCGGGACGCGGCCGCGCTCGGCATCGAGATCGTGTACCAGGATCTCGCGCTGTGCGACAACCTGGACGTGGTCCAGAACATGTTCCTGGGCCGGGAGCGGCGCAGCGGTCTCGTGCTCGACGACGCGACGATGGAGCAGCTGGCGATGAAGACGCTCAGCTCCCTGGGGGTCCGCACGGTCACGTCGGTGCGGCAGCGGGTCGGCGCCCTCTCCGGTGGTCAGCGCCAGACCGTGGCCATCGCCAAGGCGGTGCTGTGGGACAGCCGGGTGGTGATCCTGGACGAGCCCACCGCGGCGCTCGGTGTCGCCCAGACCGCGCAGGTGCTCGAGTTGGTGCGGCGGCTCGCCGACAACGGGCACGCTGTCGTGCTGATCTCGCACAACATGAATGACGTCTTCGCCGTCGCCGACCGGATCGCCGCGCTCTACCTGGGCCGCATGGCCGCGCAGGTGAAGGCGTCCGAGGTCACGCACGCCCAGGTTGTCGAGCTGATCACCTCCGGGCGCAGCGGATCCCTGGGCCTGCCGCCGGAGACCACGACCACGAACGGGATCGAAGGTAACGGAGTAGAGCTATGACCACCATCACGCGGCCGCCGGCCGAGGTCGTGACCGCGCCGAAGCCGCCGACGCTGGCCGAGCTGGCGCGGGCGTACGTGCGACGCCTCCGCGGTGGCGAGATGGGCTCGCTCCCGGCCGTGCTCGCCATCATCGTGCTCGTGATCGGCTTCGGGATCGCCAAGCCGGTGTTCCTGACCCCGCTCAACTTCGCCAACCTGCTGCACCAGTCGGCCGTCTACATCGTCGCCGCGATGGCACTGGTCTTCGTGCTGCTGATCGGGGAGATCGACCTGGCCGCCGGCTGGACCGCCGGGGTCACCGCCGCGGTCATGGCCAAGCTCCTGGTCAACCACACCGTGCCGTGGTACCTCGCCGTCCTCGCCTCGATCGTGACCGGCGTGGTGATCGGCACCCTGCTGGGCACGCTCGTGGCCAAGCTCGGCGTGCCGTCGTTCGTGGTCACGCTGGCCGCGTTCCTGGCCTTCCAGGGCGTGCTGCTGTGGCTGGTCGACCAGGGCCAGGTCATCCTCATCACCGACCCGGTGATCCTCGCGATCAACAACAACAGCCTGCCGATCTGGGCCGGCTGGGCCCTGTACGCGGTCGCGGTCGTCGGGTTCGCCGCGGTGCAGCTCGTTCGCCGCGCCCGCCGGGCCCGCCGCGGGGTCTCCCACGACCCGCTGTCGCTGGTGCTCCTGCGGGTCGGCGTCGTCGCGGCGGTCGCCGGGTTCGGGGTCTACGCCCTGAGCGTGAACCGGTCCCTGGTTCGGGGAAGCGTGCAGCAGGGCGTGCCGATCGTCGTACCGATCGTCGTGGTGCTGCTGGTGGTGCTGACCTTCGTGCTCAAGCGGACCCGGTTCGGCCTGCACCTGTACGCGCTCGGCGGCAACGCCGAGGCCGCCCGCCGGGCCGGCATCCCGGTGGACCGGTTGAAGATCGCCGCGTTCACCCTCTGCTCGACCCTGGCCGCCATGGCCGGCATCATCCAGGCTTCGCGCAGCAACTCGGTCGACGGCAAGCTCGGGTCGCAGCTGATCCTCTTCGCCGTCGGTGCGGCCGTCATCGGTGGCACGAGCCTCTTCGGCGGTCGTGGTCGAATGATCGACGCCGTGCTGGGTGGTCTGGTCGTCGCGATCATCGCCAACGGCATGGGCCTGCTCAGCGCCCCGGAGTGGGTCCGGTTCGTGGTGACCGGTCTGGTGCTGCTGGTGGCCGCCGCGGTCGACGCGCTGGCCCGGAGGCGGTCGACGACCGTCGGACTACGCTGACGCGATGCGCGCCGCCCCCAGCCAGGAGGAGGTTCGCCGGCACAACCTCGGCACGCTGCTGCGCCATGTCCACCTGCGTGGACCGACGTCCCGGGCCGAGCTGACCTCCCGTATGGGGCTCAACCGCAGCACGATCGGGGCCCTCACCGCCGACCTCATCGCGGCCGGGCTCGTGACCGAGGAGGTGCCGCGGGATCACGGCCGGGCCGGGCGACCGTCGCTCGTGGTCACCCCACAGGCCGAGCGGGTGTACGCGTACGCCTTCAGCCTCGAGGTGGACCGCATCGTCGCGGCCCGGGTCGGTCTCGGCGGAGTCGTGCTCGACCGCCGGGAACTGGCCCGGCCGCGCGGCGAGCGGCCCGCGGTCAAGGTGGTCGCGCCGTTCGCGGAGTTCGTGCGCGAGTCCGAGAAGGGCCTGGCCAAGCAGGGGATCTGCGTCGGCGGGGCCGCCGCGGTCACCGGCATGGCCCGCCTCGAGGACGGCGAGGTGCGGCTGTGCGAGCCCGGCGCGTTGGACGAGCCCTTCGTGGCCGCCATCGGCGAGGCTCTCGCCGACACCCGCGGCACCGTGCCGCCGCTCGCGGTGCGCAGCGCGGCTGACCTCGCGGCGCTCGCCGAGCACGCCCGCGGGGTGGCGGTCGGTTGCGACAACGTCGTCTACCTGCACGGCGACGCCGGCGTGAGCGGCGGCATCATCGCGGGCGGCCGGCCGGTGACCGGCCACGGCGGCCACGGGGGAGAGGTCGGCCACATGGTGGTCAACCCGCAGGGCCGGCCCTGCGGCTGCGGGTCGCGCGGGTGCTGGGAGACCGAGATCGGCGAGCGCGCGCTGGTGCGGGCGGCCGGCTACGACGGCGTCGGTCGGTCCGCCGTCCTGGCCGTCGTCGACGCCGCCGCCCGGGGCGACGCGATGGCCCAGGCCGCGTTGCGCCAGGTGGGCGACTGGCTGGGGTTCGGCGTAGCGAACCTTGTGAATATCTTCAATCCGGAGCTCGTGATCTTCGGGGGCACGCTCCGGGACGTCTACCTCTCCTCGGCCGCCCAGGTCCGGGGCCGGCTGACGCGGATGGCCCTGGTCGCGGCGCGGGAGCACGTCCGGCTGCGGACCCCGAGCCTCGGGGACGACGCGGCCCTGCTGGGCGCGGCCGACCTCGCCTTCGAGCCGCTCCTGCGCGACCCGCTGGAGCACGCGGCCTGACGGCCGGGGCGCCAGCCGGTCGCGCAGGAGCGGGTGTCGGGCGGCACCTCGGGGCGCCGGCTACAGCAGGGCGGTGCCGACGCAGGTGCAGATCAGCACCAGGGGCACCACGACGACGCCGAGGAAGAGCGCCAGCCCCGGGTTCTTGACCGGCTTGAACCCGATCGCGCCCGGACCGACGCTGACCAGCGGCGGCGCGTAATAGATGGTCGCGGCCGGGTCGCTGCGGTTGTCCACCGTGATCTCCGCCTGGCCGAACCGCCACAACCAGGGCATCCAAATCGTTACGTGGTGGACGCCGGGCGGTACCGAGACGGTGTTGGACCCCCATCGCAGACCCACCGGATGCCGGTCGATCTCTCCTCGCGGGGCGACCCAGGAACCGACCCACGGCGGCTTCGTCACGATGGTGAGTACCGATGTGGGTTGGGACGGCATGGTCACGGCGGCAGGCTACCAGCGAGATGATCGATCGGGGAGGGACGATTCCCCGCCCCCGGACCCGTACGCTGGCTGGCGATGACGGTGGCGAGCAGCGTGGCCCTCGGGGTCGTCGCGGTGGCGATGGCGGTGGTCGCCCTGCGAGCCTGGCCCCTGTGGCGGGCGCTGCGGCGCGTGCGTCCGGCGACGCCGGAGCGCCTGGTCGCGGCGGCCCGGACCGGTCGGTTCGACGGGCGCATCGTCGCGCTCGCCGGCGTCGCCCGCTCAGGACCCGGCGGACCGCTCGTCTCGACGATCAACCAGGTGACCTGCGTCTGGCACCGGCACACCGTCCACCGGAGACGCATCTACTACCGGGCCACGGCGGGCGGCGTCGCCCAGCGCGGGTCGATCGCGCGCCGGGTCGCGCACGGCGCGAGCACCGAGCCGTTCCGGGTGGGTGACGTCGAGGTCCGTCCCGCGGGGATGCGCGTGCACCGTCCCCTCGCCTGCTCCCCGCGCATCCTGCCCGCGCTGGCCACCGAGCCGTTCCCCGACGCGGAGGCGCTGATGGGCCAACCGCCGTACCTCTACCGGCACCGCGAGTGGGTGCTCCGGCCGGGGGTCCGGCTCTTCGTGCTCGGCCAGGTGCGCTCCCGGGGTTCCCGGGTGACGATCCGCCGCCCCGATCGCGGGCCGCACATCATCTCCACCTGGAGCGTGCGGCGGCTGCGGGCCTGGACGAGCCTGCTGGCCCTCGGGGGCCTCGTGGTCGCCGTCGGCGCCGGGGTCGCCGCGATCGTCCTCCTGATCGTGGGCTCCTGACCAGGCGCGCCCGATCGTCGCCGCCGGCCTCGCGGCGGGCCCGGGAATGCCGGACGATCGTTGCGTGTTCAACAACCGCGTGACGGACGTGATCAAGGTCGACATCTGGTCGGACATCCAGTGCCCCTGGTGCTACATCGGCAAGCGCCGGTTCGAGGCGGGCGTGGCCGCGGCCGGGGCCGCGGTCGAGGTGGAGTACCACAGCTTCGAGCTCGCCCCGGACACCCCGCTGGACTTCGTCGGTTCGCCGACCGACTACCTGGTCCAGCGCAAGGGCATCTCGCGGGAGCAGGCCGTCGCCATGAACGACCACGTCACCCGCCTCGCGGCCGAGGTCGGCCTTGAGTACCACCTCGACCGGGCCAAGCAGGTGAACACGGTGCGCGCGCACGAGCTGCTGCACTTCGCCAAGGCCGCGGGCCGCCAGCTCGATCTCGTCGAGCGGCTGTTCCGGGCGTACTTCACCGAGAGCCGCAACCTCGGCAGCATCCCGGAGCTCGTCTCGCTCGCCGCGGACGTGGGGCTCGACCCCGGCCAGGCCGAGCAGGCCCTGACCGCGCGCACGTACCTGGGCGCCGTCCAGGCCGACGTGCGGCAGGCCGCCCGGTATGGCATTCACGCAGTCCCATTCTTCGTCATCAACGGCGCGTACGGCGTCGCCGGGGCGCAGCCGGCGGAGACCTTCGCCGCGGTGCTGACCCAGGTCGGGTCGCAGGCGCAGACGGCGTCATGACGGGCGACGTCATGTCGGGTGACATCGTGACGAGCGACAGCGTGACGGGTGACAGTGCGACGGGCGACAGTGTGACGGGCGACAGTGTGACGGGTGACAGCGTGACGGGCGATGTTGCGCCCGACGGGGCCAGGGCGGACGAGCCGCCGGCCGTACGGCTCACCATGCTCGGCGACCCGAATTCCACCGGCGTCTGCGCCGACGGCGTCTGCTCCCTGCCCCCCGTGACCGTGGCGTCCGGGCTCACCCCGGCCGAGGCCGGGCCGGACCCTGCCAGGGCGCGGGACGGTGCCGAGCCGGGGTGGACCGTGCCCTCGGCCCCGCCCGCCCGAGCCGGGGACCGCTAGGCGGACGGGCGCGTCTCGCCCGTGTCGGCCAGGGCCTCCAGCGCGGGAAGGGCGTTGGCGATGGCCCGCCGCTGGGCCGGGCTCAGCTCGGCGAGGTGGCGAGCCAGTTGGTTGGCCCGGGCGGCGCGGGTGTCGTCGAGCGTCTTGCGGCCGAGCGGGGTCACCGCGATGAGGCTGGCCCGGCGGTCGGCCGGATCGTTCGCCCGCTCCACATATCCACCTTCTTCGAGGGATGTGAGCATCCGGGTCAGCGTGGGTGGCCGTACGCCTTCGCGCGCCGCGAGGTCCGTCGGGCGCATCGGTCCCTCGGCCGCCAATGTGGACAGTGCCGACAGGGCACCCGGCCCCAGGGCGCTCGGGGCCTCCCGGCGGAGCAACCGGCCCAGCCGCGCCAGCACCCGCTGCAGCCGGGCCGTGAGCTCGGTCGCCTCGGGCTCGGTCACGGCTAACCTCCCTTGTGGACGCTTCCGGGGTTGCTCGACCAGTATCCCGTCATTCATCCTGGTCATTTCGTCGTGGCGAGGGCGCGGCGGGCCGCCGCCACCGCGCGTTCGGCGGCTTGCCGGGCGGCCCGGGCGATCCGGGCGCGGCGGGAGGCCTCGTCGAGTTCGGACCGCAGCCGCGCGATCTCGTCGGTGATGCGGTCCACCTCGTCCTCGGCCGTCCGCTCCTCCGCCCAGGCGGTGGCGAGGTCGGCCTCCGCCTGCGCCAGCCGTTCCCGCGCCGCCTGCTCCTCCGCCTGGCGCCGCCGCTCGAGCTCGGCCTGCCGGTCGGGGGCCTCGGCGGCGGCGCGGTCCTCCGGTGGGCCGGCGGACGGCTCCGGGGCCCGGCCCCGGCGGGCCGCCGAGCGGCTCACCAGAGCCGACGTCGCGCCGGCGCCGTCGCCGAACCCGCTGTAGGAGAGCGGCTTCACCACGCGTCCCGACCGGACCAGGCGGGCGGCGGCCGGGTCGGCCATCGCGGCCGCGAGGGTCGCTTCCGCCTCGGCGACCTGCGTGGCCGAGGGTGCCGCCGCTCCCGCCTCGGCCGCCAGCGCCCGGCACTGGGCGACGGCCGCGCTCAGCACCGCGCGGCGCCGGGCGGTCAGGTCGCGCAACTGCGCCGCCGAGACCGTTCCCTGCGCGGCGCGGATCTGTTCACCCAGCTCGATCAGCTCGGCGACGACCTCGGGACGGCGCAGGGCCAGCAGGTTCACCAGGTACGCGCTCTGCGTCGGGCGTTTCAGCGCGGCCAGCTGGCGGGCGGTCGCGACGTCTCCCTCGGCCCGCGCCCGGGCCACCGCGGCGTCACGGGCGGCCGTGAACATCGGGGGCGGCACCGCGTACAGCTCGTCGCCGATGTCGTCGACCGATCGCATCTGCTCATTACACCCGGCGCTCCCCGCCCGGGCCGGCCGTGGCCCGTCACTGGTACGGATATCGGATATGTCGGATTACCGGCTACCTGGGCATGAGACATTCAGCCGGGGAATCGTGTCCGAATGGACAGCGTGGGTTCCGCAGCGCCGGACCGCAGACCACGATAAGGAGCGTTCTTCGACGGCCAGCGGCGACGCGCCGCTGGGCCGTGTCGTTAAGGGCAGGGTGAAGGAGCACAGGGGGTGGCGACGCCGACGAGGGTGGACGGCCGGAGAACGGCGCCCGACGCCGAGGTGGCCGGGGGGCCACGCATGCCGCACGTGCGCCGGGTGGTGGTCATGATCTGCCTGGTGACGGTCGCGGTGCTGTTCGGCGGAGTGGTGCGCCAGTCGTGGAGCGCGACGTCGCAGGCGGCGGAGGTGGTCCGGCTGGAGGCCGCGGGCGCCGCGATGATGCATCCGATGACCACGCTGCTCACCGAGCTCGTCTCGGCCCAGTCGGCCGCGGTGCGCGGCAGCGAGGTCGATCAGGCCAGCGTCCGGTCGGCGCTAACCAACCTGCAGCAGGCCGACGCCCGGTACGGGGCCGCGCTGGGGACCAGCCAACGCCTGAGCGCCCTGGCCACCCAGATCGAGGCGACGTTCGAGGCGGGCGGCACGGGCCGGGACGCCTACCAGCGCTACTCGTCGGTCATCGATCTCGCCATCGATCTGATCCGGGTGATCGGCGACTCCTCCCATCTGGTGCACGATCCCGACCTGGACTCGTACTACCTGATGGACGCCGCGATCGTGCGCCTGCCCGACGCGATGGTCTACGCCGGCCGCGCCGCCGACCTGGTGGCGCTCGCCGAGCCGGGTAACGAGCTGACCGGCGAGGACGCGGTGCGGGTCGCGGTCGCCCGCTTCAACGTGGCCACCAACGCCCGGCTGGTCACCGCGGGCCTGCGGACGAGCGTCGACAACACGGAGCGCTCGGAGCTCGGTTCCAACATCGTCGAGCGGCTCGACGCCTTCCGGACCGCGGCGGACGCCTTCGCGCCACCCACGATGCTGCAGGAGCTCGCGAACACCGTGCCGGCGCGGGCGATGGCGGAGAACGCCAGCGTGGTCTTCACGACGGCGCAGTCGCTGGCCCACCTGCTGCTCAGCGAGCTGGAGGCGTTGCTCGCGGCCCGCGCGGAGACCCTGGCGCAGCAGCAACGGCTCATCGCGATCGCGACCGCGGCCGGCGCCGTCCTCGTGGTCGTGATCGCCTGGCTGGTCGTGCTGCCCAACCGGCGCCGGGTCGTCGATGGCCGGCCCGACGCCGGCGACCGGACGCCCGGCCACGGGGCGACGTCGAGCGAACTGGCGGCGGTCGGCCGATCCGCAGCGGACAGGCGCGGGGACCACGGACGCATCGGCGCGGCCGTCTCCGGCTCCGGCCGCGACGCTGAGAGCGGTCCGGCCGCCTCGGGCTTCGCGGGTCAAGGAGCACGGAGCATCCATGCTCGGTAGGCTGCGCATTCGGCAGAAGCTGGCGGTCCTGCTGGCGATTCCCCTGACCGCCGTCGCCCTCGTGATGGCCGCGCTCACCGTCGACCGGATCAACGAGGCACGCACCTACTCCACCACGGCGGAAACCGCGCTGGCCGCCCGGGAGGTCGGCGGCCTGATCCAGACCCTGCAGCAGGAGCGCCTGCTCGCGCTCGGCTACCTGCTCATCCCCTCGTTCGATCGCAGTGCCTTTCTGCGCGAGAGCCAGGCCGCGATCGACGAGGCGGCCCGGCTGGCGGCGCAGCCCCGGACGGCCGCCATCATGGAGCGGGCCGGCCGGTGGTCGCTGCGGGGGCTCGACGATCTGCGGCATCGCGTCGCGGAGCGCACGGCCTCGCCGGTCGTGACCTACTACGCCTACCGCTCGGCCATCACCGGTCTCATCCAGGCGCTCGATCTCGCCCACCTGGGGGCGGCGGACGCCGAAGGCCTGCGCGAGGTGCTCGCCCTCGATGCGCTGATTCACTCCAACGAGGAGGCGAGCAGCACCGGCGCCATTCTCGTGGGCTCGATCGGTGGCGCCGGGTTCACGAGCGTGCTGCTCCGCTCGGCGGTCGAGGCCGACGTGCACCACTTGACGCGGTTCCGCCAGCTCGCCGATCCAAGCCAGACGAGCCTGGTCGACAAGGTGATCGGCAGTGAGGCCGCGGAGCGGCTGCGCTCCCACCTCGATCTCGCGCTGGCCGGGGGATCGCCGGGCAACGCCAACGTGTCGGACGCGCTGTCGGCGGCGCTGGCGTACATCAACCTGCGTCGTTTCGCCCAGGACCGCGTCGCGCGTGACGTCGCCCAGGCGGCCCGGCGCGACGCGACCGCCGCCACCACCACCGCCGTCGCCGTGGCCGTCGGCGCCACCCTGCTGTTCCTCGGCGTGGCGGCGCTCGCCGGCATGGTCGGACGCTCGATCGCGGGTCCGTTGCGGCGACTCACCCGCGCGGTGGGCGCGGTGGCCGAGCTGTCCCGGGCGGAGCTGGTGCGGGTCGCCGACTCCGAGGAGTTCGACCGGGCGCCGCCCGAGCTGGCCTCGGTGGAGGTCGACAGCGACGACGAGATCGGCGAGCTCGCCGACGCGGTGAACCGCGTCCAGTCCACCGCCGCAATGCTGCTGGAACGGCAGGCGACGGCTCGCGCCAACGTCGCGACGATGTTCGCCAACGTCTCCCGGCGCACGCAGAACCTGGTGGACCGGCAGCTCCACCTGATCGAGGATCTGGCCCGCCAGCAGTCCGACCCGCAGGTCCGGGAGCAGCTGCTGAACCTGCAGAGCATCACCACGCGGCTGCGGCGCACGGCGGACTCGCTGCTCGTGGTCTCCGGGACCATCGACCAGCAGATCAACGCCATGCCGGCCCGGCTGGCCGCGGTGATCGACTCGGCGCGCCGGGAGATCGACGGCTCTCAGCGGATCGAGATCGTCGACGGCCTGCCGGACATCGCCGTGGCGGCCGAGCTCGTCAGCGACCTGCGGCTGCTGATCGCCGAGTTGCTGGAGAACGCGGTGAGCTTCACGCCACCGGGTTCCCGTATCGAGGTGCGGGCCAGCTACGACCGGCAACGCTCGTACGCGGCCGACTGCACGGTGATGATTGTCGATCATGGCCTGGGCATGAGCCCGGCCCGGATGGAGGAGGAGAACCGGCGTCTCGTCGAACGCGAGCGCCTCGACATCGCGCCGACCCGCGTGCTGGGTCTGTTCGTGGTCGGGCGGCTCGCTCGCCGGCACGGTCTGACCGTCCGGCTGGAACCCACCCCGGGCCGCGGGGTGACCGCGGTGGTCCGCATCCCGTCCCGCTGGCTCACGCCCGCGTCGGCGCCGAGTGGGCCGGCCGGGCTCGGCGTCGTGCCGCCGCTCGCGGTGGCCGCGATCGAGAGCGCCAAGCGGTCGGGGCCGTTCCCGTGGCTCACCGCCAAGTCCAGCCCGCGGACCCAGGAGCCGGCGGCGACCGGCGCGTCGTCCGCCGCCCCAACCGTTCCCGCACCGGCTCTCGCCGCTCCGGTGCCACCCGGCCCACCCGCGGCCCCGCCGCCACCGCCCGCCCCGGCGCCACCGCCCCCGCCGGCCGCGGCGAGTGTCGCGGGGCCCACGCAGGCGGTGCCGGTCACCCGCCCGGCCGCGAAACCGGTCCGCACTCGGGATCCCGAGGCGGAGCGGGCGGCGCTGAACGACTACACCTCGGGCCTCGCCCGGGCGGCAGCCGCCGCGTCAGCGCCCGCGCCATCGGCGCCCGAGCCATCGGACCAGAGCACCGGTGGTGCCGCAGCCGAGTCGCCTGACCCTATCCTTGACGACACCTCCCCCCACAACACCGTTCCGGCATCGACCCTTGTGGAGAGGCATTCATGACCGCCGTTCAGCAGCAGCTCAGCACCGAGGCCCAGCAGTTCAACTGGCTGGTGAACCAGTTCGCGGGGAACACGCCGGAGGTGATCGACGCCATCGCGGTGTCGGCCGACGGGCTCCTGATCGCCATGTCGAACAAGCTGGACCGGGCCAACGCCGACCGGCTGGCCGCGATCACGTCGGCTGTCATCAGCCTCGCCCACGGTGCGGGCAAGGTGTACGAGCTCGGCGAGCCGAACAAGGTGATCATCGATCTGGACGGCGGCTACGTCCTGGTCAGCTCCATCAGCGCGGGCGCCACGCTCGGCGTGCTCGCCACGCGCCAGGCCAACCTCGGCAACCTCGCCTACGAGATGGCGGTCTTCGCCAACCGGGCCGGCGAGATCATCTCGCCGCAGCTCATCGAGGAGCTGAAGAGCTCGATCGCCGACGCCAGCTGATCGGCGCCGACTGATCATTACTGTCCATAGTGGCCGGTGCCGCGGACGGTGCCGGCTGCTGGCGTCTGGCCGGCCGCGCCATCCGGCCGGCGGACGCCTGCGCGCGGCCGGAGCCCGGTCGCCCGGGCGATGCGCCCAGACTCGTCCGATGCTGCAAAGTTTGAGCATTGGGACTTTCTTCGCGACATCGAACGAGTCGTCCAGTGTAGTTGTGCATGAGATGTTTAATTGATAATTCTCAATGTATCAAATAGTGCCGTTATCCTCGGCAATTAATGGATTGCTTATGTAACAGTCTTCTACCAATGGTGCTGAGGGTGGCACACAGCGTGTCAGGTGTCGTACGGTGAAGAAGACGCAGCTCGCCCCGCTGCTCGGTGTCAGATCGGGTAACTCCTCGATCTGAGGACTGCGGAAACTCGCAGTCATGTATCGGCACAAATCAATCGAGCTTCCGTCACTCCGTTTCGGCTCGCTCGTTGGCCCTACCGGAGCGCGCCGCAACCCCCCATCGGAGTGCGGTGCGCTTGGTTGACACGACAGCGCCCGCGCGGCGCACCGCCGGGCGGAGTGGTGAGGGGAGGGCGCGGTGGACGACCAACCTGTGGGACGGCGGGTGGCCTTGCTGAGGACCCAGCGCCGCATGTCGCAGCAGGTTTTTGCGGATCGGTTGGGCAAGTCGAAGAGCTGGGTGGACAAGGTCGAACGGGGAGTGCGCCGGCTCGACAAGTTCTCCACTATCGCCGAGATCGCAAATGTTCTTAATGTCGATGTCTCTGTGCTGATGGACGGCAACGCCGGCCAGTCTCACCGTGCCCGGGGGTCGCGCGGAACGCCGGGAATCGACGTGAGCGAAATTCGGGCGGCGCTGGAGCGGTACGACCGGATCAGCGGCCCCATCGTCTCCCCGCCCCCGGCGATGCCCCTCACCGAGCTGCGTAAGGCCGTCGACCACGCCTGGATGGCGTTCCAGCACGCCAACTACGTGGCCCTGGCCAAGATGCTGCCCAAGCTCATCCGCGACGCGCAGGCGGCCGGCAACGGTGGTGAGGGCGACGCCGCCCGCGCCGGTGCCTACCTGCTCGCCGAGGTCTACCAGATCGCCTCGTCGACGCTGCGGAAGCTGGGCGAGCACGACCTGGCCTGGCTGGCCGCGGACCGCGCGACGATGGTGTGCCAGCGGGCGGGCGACGAGCTGCTCTCCGCGCTCGCCACGGATCAGGTGGCGGCGGCGCTGTCGGCGCTGGGCCGGGTCCGGCCCGCGCTTGAGATCAGCATGACGGTCGCCAACCAGGTCGCCCCCGAGGACCACCACAACGCGACGCCGGAGCGCCTGTCGGTGTACGGGATGGTGCTGCTCCGCGGCGCGCTGGCGGCCGCCCGGCTGGGTGACGCCCACACGGTGCGCGAGCTGCTCGCCGCGGCGGAGGCGGTGGCGAAAGAGGTCGGCGACGGCAACTTCTACTGGACGTGCTTCGGCCCCACCAATGTGGCGCTGTTCCAGGTGGCCGCGGAGGTCGAGCTGGGTGAGGCCGCCCGGGCGCTGCGGACCAGCGATGGGATCGACCCGGACGGCTACGCCGCGATGCTGCCCGAGCGGCGGGCCAGCCACCTGCTCAACGTCGCCCGGGCCTACACCCAGGTCGGGGACCTGCCGCGGGCCGCGGAGTCCCTGGTCGAGGCGGACCGGTTGGCCCCCAACGAGGTGCGGTGCCGTCCGGTCGCCCAGGAGCTGGTCGTCGACCTCATGCGGCGCATGAGCGGTCCGCCGATCCCCGGCCTGATGGAGATCGCCGACCAGATCGGCCTGTCGGCCACGGCCGGCGCATCCCGCTCCTGAGCTTGGTAGCCTCGGCACTCGTGAACATCGGCCGCGTCGTGGCGGCGATCGAGGCGCGGTACCCGCCGAGCACCGCCGAGGAGTGGGATCGGGTGGGCCTCGTCGTCGGCGATCCAGACCAGCCCGTACGGACCATCCTGCTCGCCGTCGACTGCGTGCAGGCGACGGTGGCCGAGGCGGAGGCGGTGGGCGCCCAGCTCATGGTGGTGCACCATCCGCTGCTGCTGCGGGGCGTGCACTCGGTCGCCACGACCACCTACAAGGGCTCGCTCGTGCACCGGCTGATCCGGGCGGGGATCGGCCTGTACACCGCGCACACGAACGCCGATGTCGCGCGGCCGGGGGTCGGCGACGCGTTGGCGGCCCGGGTGGGCCTGCACGACGTACGGCCCCTGCGCTCCGACGTGCCGCACCCGGGCCGGGTCGGCCGGCTCGATCCGCCGCTGCCGCTGCGGGCGCTGGCGGACGAGCTCGCCCGGCGGCTGCCCGCCACCGCCGTCGGGGTGCGGGCGGCCGGCGACCCTGACCGGCTGATCCGCACGCTCGCCGTGGTCGGGGGCGCCGGGGACGCGTTCCTCGCCGACGCCGCGGCGGCCGGGGTCGACGCCTACCTCACCTCGGACCTGCGCCACCACCCGGCCAGCGAGCACATCGACGGCGGCGGGCCGGCCCTGCTCGACGCTCCACATTGGGCGACGGAACGGCCGTGGCTCGACGTGCTCGCTGACGAGCTGCGGGCCGACCTGGGCGTGACCGTCGTGGTCTCGGACGTGGTGACCGACGCGTGGACCGTGCACGCGCCGACCGCGACGCTACGATCGACGCTCGTGTCCCCACCGGCCTCGTCCTAAGGAGCACCTGTGAAGGCGGACCCGCAGTCGCAACGTCGCCTCCTGGAGCTGGCGGAGCTCGATACGTCGCTCGGTCAGCTCGCCCACCGGCGGCGGACGCTCCCGGAGCACGCCGAGCTGGAGCGGTTGGACCGTCAGATCACGGAGCTGGAGGACGAGCGGGTGCGTGCCCAGGTCGCGGTGGACGACCTGGACCGCGACATCGCCCGCGTCGACCGGGACGTCGAGCAGGTACGCCAGCGGGCCGACCGTGACCGCGCCCGGCTCGACGCCGGCACGGGGCCGGCCAAGGAGCTGGAGGCGCTGCAGCACGAGCTGGGTACGCTGGCCCGCCGCCAGCGGGAGCTCGAGGACGCCGAGCTGGAACTCATGGAGAAGCGTGAGCAGGCGCAGTCCGTCCTGGACGACGTCCTGAGCCGGCTGGCGTCCGCGCGCGACGCGCACGCGCAGACCGTGCAGCGGCGCGACGAGCTCCTCGCCGAGATCGACCGGGACACCGAGCAGAAGAAGGCGGCCCGGGGGCCGCTCGTGGCCTCGCTGCCGGCCGATCTGGTGGCCCTGTACGAGAAGGTGCGCGAGTCGACGGGAACCGGGGCGGCGCTGCTGCGTCACGGCCGGTGCGGCGGCTGCCGCCTCGAGCTGTCCGGCTCGGAGAAGGCCAGGCTCCGCTCGGCGGCCCCCGACGATGTCCTCCAGTGCGAGGAGTGCCGGGCCATCCTCGTCCGGACCGAAGAGTCTGGCCTGTAGCCGTGGCCCGGGCACGACGGCTGCGCGTCATCGTCGAGGCCGACGGCGGCGCCCGCGGCAACCCAGGACCGGCCGGCTGGGGCGCGGTGGTGCGCGAGGCCACGACCGGCGAGGTGCTCGTCGAGCTGGGGGAGAGCATCGGCGTGGCCACGAACAACGTGGCCGAGTACAGCGGCCTCATCGCCGGCCTCCGCAGCGCGGCCGACCTGGGTGCGGTCGAGGTCGAGGTCCGCATGGACTCCAAGCTCGTCATCGAGCAGATGTCCGGCCGGTGGCAGATCAAGAATCCCGGGCTGCGGCCGCTGGCCGCGCAGGCCGCCGCGCTGGTGGCCCGCTTCGAGTCGGTCCGGTTCACCTGGGTTCCGCGGGAGCAGAACCAGGCCGCGGACGCGCTCGCCAACGCCGCCATGGACGCGGCCGCGGCGGCGGTCGAAAGCCAGGCCGCCCCGACGCCCAGCGCCCCGAAGGAACGCCCGCCGCAGGCCGAGGAGGGGGCGAGCGCGCCCCCGGTGCGCTGGATGCCGCCGCCGGAGACCGGGGCGGCCCGCCTGCTGCTGGTCCGCCACGGCAGCACCCAGCTGACCGAGCAGCGGCGCTACTCGGGCCGGGGCGACGTGCCGCTCAGCCCGGAGGGTGAGGCGCAGGCGAAGGCGACGGCGGAGCGGATCGCCGCCATGCTGGCGCGGTCCGGCGGTGGGGCACCGCCCGTCGTGGTGACGTCGCCGCTGGTGCGCTGCCGGCGCACGGCGGAGATCATCGCCGATCGAATCGACGCGTCGGTGCTCGTGGAGGACGGGCTCACCGAGTGCGACTTCGGGGCGTGGGAAGGGCTCACGTTCGCCGAGGTGCGCCAGGTGTGGCCCGAGGAGCTCGACGCCTGGCTCGCCTCGACGCAGGTCGCGCCCCCCGGGGGCGAGTCGTTCGCTCAGGTCGCGGCCCGGGTGCGGCCGGTCATCGCCCGGCTCGCGGCCGAGTACGCCGGCCGGGTGGTCGTCGTGGTGACGCACGTGTCTCCCATCAAGCTGGTGTTGCGCGACGCGCTGCAGGCCACGGACGGCCTGCTGCACCGGCTCTACCTGGACGCGGCCGGCATCTCCGTCGTCGACTACTGGCCCGACGGCGGGGTCGCCGTGCGTACGGTCAACGACACCGCCCATCTGGCCGGGTGAGCGCCGCCGCGCATCCGGCGATAGAGATGCGTATCTGACGAGACGCGTATCGGGCGGCGCCGTGGTCGAACTCACAGCGCGCGGAGCAGGAGGACGACGCCGACGACCGTGCCGATCGTCACGATGAGCGCGCGGAGGAGGCGGGGGGAGAGCCGGATCAGCACGCGCGCCCCGACGTATCCGCCCGCGAGGGTGGCCGGAGCCAGCACCGCGACCGCGACCCAGTCGACCGGTCCGAACGTGGCGAACGCGACGACTGTGACGAGACCGGCCACGGCGGAGATGCCGTTCTTCAGGGCCGAGACGTGCCGCAGTGACTCGTCGAGCACGAGCGCGAGGCCCGCGACGAGCATCACCCCGAGCGCCGCCCCGAAGTAGCCGCCGTACGCCGATCCGAGGAACACGAGGGCATGCAGCGCGAGCGTGGATTGTTGTGGTGACAGGTCGCGCGGATGGCCGACCAGCCCGCGGATGCGCGACTGGAACGCCAGGGCGGCGGTGGCGCCGAGGATGAGGAACGGCACCACCAGCTCGAACGCGCGGCCCGGGGTGGCCAGCAGCAGCGCGCACCCCGCCGCCGTGCCGGTGACCGAGGTCGGCAGGAGCGACAGCAGCGCCCGTCGGCCCCGCCGACGGGCGAGGTCGGCGAGATCGTGCCGGCTGCCGACGACGCTGGCCACGTAGCCGGGGGAGACGCCGAGCGAGTTCGTCACGTTGGCGGCCACCGGCGGCAGCCCCAGCGCGACCAGCGTGGGAAAAGTGACCAGCGAGCCGCCGCCGGCGAGCGCGTTCACGGCGCTCGCGGCGAAGCCGGCGAGCAGCAGCAGGGTCACGTCGATGACGCTCATGGCGCATCGACATCGCGTCGCGAGTCCATCGCGTCGTATCCTGGCAGGCACGACGGACGAGCCGGTCGGGCGGTCGCGTCGATGACCTCCTCGGTCCGCCGAGGGGGCATCGCCGAGGAAGGTCCGGACTCCACAGGGCAGGGTGGTTGCTAACGGCAACCCGGGGTGACCCGCGGGAAAGTGCCACAGAAAACAGACCGCCTCCGCGGCTTCGGCCGTGGGGGTAAGGGTGAAACGGTGGGGTAAGAGCCCACCAGCACCTCGGGTGACCGGGGTGGCTCGGCAAACCCCACCCGGAGCAAGGCCAAAAGGGCCGGTCGTAAGGCCGGCCTGCGCAGGCGTTTGAGGGTGGCCCGCCCGAGCCTGCGGGTAGGCCGCTAGAGCCTGTCGGCGACGGCAGGCCGAGATGGATGACCGCCCCCCGCCTCCCGGCGGGGACAGAATCCGGCCTACAGACCGACTCGTCCGTCGTACCCCGCCGTGCACCGTTCCGGCGCTCACCGTCCTCGTCAGGTACCCGTGAGAGCACGACGACCGAGCGCTCGTCCGACGACCGGCCGTCGCCCCCGCGAACCTCGCCGGCCCCGCGCGGTCGCGCGTCCGCCCTCCGTGCTGTCGACGAGCATCTCCGTGCCCTGGTTGGGCCCACTCGGTCGGCTCGCCCCGGTCAGGGACGCCCGGGCTCGGGCGGTGCGGGTGATCCTTTGTGGACTAACGCGGCGGGCGGGGGTCGATGATCGGGTCGGGGCGATGCCGGCCGCCCAGTATCGGCCACAACGCCGTCACGAACGCCACCACGCCGACGAGGACCGGGATCAGGGCGGGAACCTCGGCGATCACCCCCGGCCCCAGCAGTCGGAACCCCACCGCGGCCCCCAGGGCCAGCGCGAACGCCACCGCGACCATGACGGGCAGGCGCCGACCCATGCCCGGCCGAAAGGCGACGGCGAGGATGACCGCGAGCACCGGTGGGAGCAGGGCGCCCGTCAGCACGTCGCCGAGCCGGACCGCCGCCTCGCCACGGTCCAGCACAGCGGTGATGCCGAGCCACAGCCCTTCCGCGCCCACGATCGCGGCCGTCAGGACCCACCACGCGCGCAGCGCCGTGCGCCGCGTCGCGACCGGGCCCACCGTGCCGCTGGCCCGCTGCGCGGCGTACCGCACCGGGTCACCGAACGCCTCCTGCGGAGTCTGGCCACTGTCCGCGCAGTGCGCGTCCACCTCGGCGAGCGCCTCGCCGATCACCGTGCCCGGAACCTCGCGCATCCGCAGCTCGAGCACGAACGCGTCGCGCCAGGCATCGTCAGCCTTCGTCACCGCTCACTCCTCCTCGTCCGGGCGGGGGACCAGGCGCCACGTCCCGTCCACGAACCTCTCCCAAAGCCGCGCCCGCGCCCGCAGTTCGCGGCGACCGGCGGCGGTCAGCACGAAGTACTTGCGACCGGGGCCGCCCTCACCGGCGTGCCAGGAGGAACTCACCAGCCCCTCGCCCTCGAGACGGGCGAGTAACGGGTAGAGCGTGCCGCCCTTCACCGTGCCCAGGCCCGCCTCGGCGAGACGCCCCGCGATGGCGTAGCCGTACGTCGGCCCGTCCGCGAGCACGCCGAGCACGCACAGCTCGAGCACGCCCCGTAACCACTCGCCCGGCCATCGCACTTCGTCCATGGACTATATGGTACGGCTATCTAGTTAGGCTGTCTATCTAGCGACCTCGGCGGAACGGACCGCGACGCCGCGGGGCCGGTGTTACCGTGCGGCGACGGTGATGCCCCGGGGTGGTGCGAAGGAGGCGCCGCGTGAGCGAGAACCGGACCGCCAGGCTCCGGCGGATATGGGGCGCCTGCGCGCCGCGGTACGACCGGGCCATGCGGCCGGCCGAGCGCTGGTGGATCACCGGCGGCCGACCGTGGGTGGCGTCGCGGGCCGTGGGTGAGGTGCTCGAGGTAGCGGTGGGCACGGGACTCAACCTGCCCCACTACCCGTCCGGGGTACGTATTACCGGCGTCGATATCAGCCCGGAGATGCTCACGATGGCGGGTGACCGGGCCGAACGCCTGGGCATCGAGGTGACGCTGCGCGAGGGTGACGCCCAGGCGCTGCCGTTCGCCGACGCGTCCTTCGACACCGTGGTCTGCACGCTCGGCCTGTGCAGCATCCCCGACGACCGGAAGGCGATCGCCGAGATGAAGCGGGTGCTCCGGCCGGGCGGGCGGTTGCTGCTGTTGGACCACGTGGGCAGTCCATGGTGGCCGATCTGGCTCGTGCAGCGTCTCGTCGAGGTCGTCACCGTCTGGGCCGCCGAGGAGCATCAGACCCGGCGCCCGCTGCCGCTGCTCGTCGAGGCGGGCTTCGAGATCGTGGAGAGCCAGCGCCGGCGAGCGGGCACCGTCGAACGCGTCTTCGCACGCAAGCCCTGAGCCGTACGATCGCCGTCATGCGTAGTACCGAGCTCACCGTCGGCCGCAGCTTCGCGCTGTCCTTCGACCACGGTGAGGACCTGTTCGCCGCCCTGAGCGCGTTCTGCCGCGAGCACGACATCCGTCAGGGCTACATTCCGTTCTTCCTCGCGGGCTTCTCGTCGCTGCGAGTCGTCGGCACGTGTGAGCAGGTCACCGACCCGGTGGCGCCCGTACGGTCGGCCGTGTACCTGACCAACGTCGAGGCGCACGGCGGCGGGACGATCGCCTACGACCCCGAGCGGGACGCGATCCTGCCCCACATCCATGTATCGGTGGGTCTGAAGGAGCTGAGCGCGGTCGGCTACACCAGTCACCTGCTGGAGGCGACGGTGCAGCTGCTCACCGAGATGATCGTGGTCGAGGTCGTCGCCCCCGACCTGCGCCGCCGCCCCGACCCGACGCGCTACGACGTCCCGATCCTCGGTTTCGAGGCACCGTCCCGCTGACGGGTGGATGCCCAGCCGGCGGGGCCGCGCGAACAGATCGACAATGCGGAGCGTATGAGTGGATCACGCCGTGTGGTCGGCGGCGGCCACGGAGGTCGTCGACCGGGCGGGCGGACGCGTGGCACCCCCTGACGGCCGTCGGTGAGCGTCCGTCCGCCTCGTCGTGGCGTCGCGCAGCCGCGCGCGGAAAGCCTTCTCGGGCCGCGGCGTCGCCGGTGAGTGTGACCGACCGACGCGCTCCACGACGAGCGCCTACCTCTCCGGTGGCCGTGCACCACCCCGTCGGTACATCGCGAACGACGACGTCGGCCGGCGGCGACCAGCAACGTCCGTGGGGCGCGGACGGCGTCGTCCGCGGACCGGCGACCGTGTCATCGGCCGGGCCGACCGCGTCATCCGTAGGGCGGCGACCAGGAGAATCCAAGGTTCGGGGCCCGGCACGTACGGTGTCACGCCACGGCGCCGCCCGCGGAACCGTCGACAGCACGGCCGTCTGAACCCGGCGGCCGGAACCCGTCGACAGAACCTGCGCGCAGTACCCGTCGGCAGAACCCGTCGACCGAAGCCGCCGGCAACATCCGCCCGCACGGCGGCGGCGATGCCGACGGTGGTGCCGAAGAGCCGTGTGCGTCAGTGCCGTGTGCGTCGACGCGCGAAGCGGTTCGGCCGGGCCGGGATCGGTTGTGGCACGGGGCAACCCGGCGTCATCCCCCGGGTCACCGCCGAGTGGGCGAGACGGTGCTTCCGGTCGGGTCGCGCCGCCCGGTTCGCCGGGCGTCACAAGGGCTCGGTGACCGGGCGGCACCCGTCCTCGACGGGCCGGACACCCGCGGACCGTGGCTGTCCTGGTGCTGACACGCGCGCGTGCCTTCGGTCACGACCGCGGTCCGTCGGGCTCGCGCGATGGCGCGAGAATGCTTGGTACGTAAGGGTTTTCGCGTTGGTGGCGAGCACGGCTCGCCGCGTGGGCGTGGCGGCCGACTCGCCCGATGTCGGCGTAGCACTTGTAAGACCGTGAGCATGTGTGCACAATGTGTTCGACCATTGTGGGCTGTTGACGACCCCGGTCTGCGGTGCCAGCCAGATACCGTCTACAGTGGAAGCCGCACGAGATTTCGCCGAAACGCTTCCGCGTGAGCGGCTCACAGTGCACAGTGATGACATGAGCAACAGCGATGGCACGACCAACAGCGGAGGTGGACCCTTCTACTGGTGCCTGCGGCACAGCCGGGTAGAGACCGACCGGAACGTGTGCCCGGCCAAGGTGACGATGGGGCCCTACCGTAGCCCCAGCGAGGCTGAGCAGGCGCTGGCCAGGGTGGCGGAGCGCAACGAGCAGCTCGACGCCGAGGACGCAGAGTGGACCGGCGAGCAACCCTGAGCCACACACCAGACCGCTGAAGCCGACCCCGAGCCCACGCGAGAGCTCATGACTCGTGCGGCGAACCCGCTCCGGCGCCGCACCGGGAGCCGGACAAGCAACCACATCCCAACGACTGCCCGAGGAGGCACACGATGGCCGACGCTAAGGCCACCACCCGACCGGCCGCGAAGCGCGCGGCTACCAAGGCCGCCCCCGCGGCCACCGCGACGAGCGCGTCGCGCACCAGCCGGGCCGCCGCGAAGGCGACGCCGGCGAAGAAGACCGTGACCGCCCCGGCCAAGAAGGCGCCGGCGCGCACCACCGCCGCTGCTACGAAGGCCACCAAGACGACGCGGGCGGCCGCGCCCGCCAAGACGACGCGGGCGGCCGCGCCCGCCAAGACGACGCGGGCGGCTGCCGCCACCAAGGCGGCCACGAAGGCGACCGCCGCGAAGAAGACCACCGCGGCCAAGACCGTCGCCGCCAAGAAGGCCGTCGCCGCCAAGAAGGCGGCTCCCGCCACCAAGGCCGCCCCGGCGAAGAAGGCGGCCGCCGCCAAGGCCGCGCCCGCGAAGAAGGCCCCGGCCAAGACGGTCGCGAAGGCGGCTCCGGCCAAGAAGGCCGCCGCGGCCAAGGCGACCAAGGCGACCAAGACCACCGCGAAGGCGGCGCCGGCGAAGGCGCCGGCCAAGAAGGCCCCGGCGAAGAAGGCCCCGGCCACCAAGGCGACGACCCCGGCCAAGAAGGCGACCGCGGTCAAGAAGACCACCGCCAAGAAGGTTTCGTCGGCCCGGGCCACCGGACGTACGGCCGCCACCGCCCCGGTCATGCCGACCGCCCCCACCGTCGCGCCCACGCCCGCTTCGGCCCGCCGGACGCCGGTCCGGCGCACCACGCGTCGCGCCGGCCAGTAGGGTCGACCCAGAGGTCGACCAACCGGGTCGACGCACGCCGCGCCGGTTGGTCGCCGTCGCGACGGCGACCACCGACACGCAGGAGGGCACCTTCCCATCGGGCCGGTGACGGCCCGGGCCGGGAGGTGCCCTTGGCGTGAGTGACCATTGTGGACGAAGCGAGGTAGGTCTCATGACAGTGGCTCCGGTGCCGGACGTCTCCGGCCTGGTGGTGGGGATACTCGGCGGGACCGGCGATCAGGGGCGCGGGCTGGCGTACCGGTTCGCCCGGGCGGGCCAGCGGGTCGTCATCGGCTCGCGGGACGCGGCCCGCGCGCAGGCGGCGGCCGCCGAGATCGCGGCGATGCCCGGGGTGACGGGATCGGTGACCGGGGCCGCGAACGCCGACGCGGCGGCGAGCTCCGACGTGGTGATCGTCGCGGTGCCGTGGATCGCTCACGCGGAGACGCTCGCGCCACTGGCCGGGCCGCTGGCCGGAAAGATCGTGGTCGACTGCGTCAACCCGCTCGGCTTCGACGCGAAGGGGCCGTTCGCGCTGCCGGTCCCGGAGGGTAGTGCGGCGCAACAGGCCGCCGCGTTGCTGCCGGACTCACGGGTCTGCGCCGCGTTCCACCACGTGAGTGCCGTGCTGCTCGCCGACCCGGCCGTGGAGTCCTTCGAGCTGGACGTGCTGGTGCTGGGCGACGACCGGAACGCCGTGGCGACGGTGGCGGCCCTGGCCGAGCGCATCCCTGGCATGCGAGGCGTCTACGGTGGACGGCTCCGCAACGCCGGTCAGGTGGAGGCCTTCACCGCCAACCTGATCGCCATCAACCGCCGCTACAAGGCCCACGCCGGCGTGCGCATTACCGACGTGTGATTCGGGACGGGAGGTCGGGGTCGCCCCGATCCTCCCCAACCACGCGGCCGACGCGATTCGCGTGACCAGCGGGTATCTTCGCCTGATGGCGCAGAGTGTCGACGTGGCTCCACCGGCGTCGCCGGCGTTCGGCTTCGACCCGTGGAGCCCGGCCTTCGTGGCTCACCCCTACGACGTCTACGCCCGGTTGCGGGACGAGGCCCCCATCACGTGGTTCGAGCCGACCCAGCAGTGGCTGGTGTCGCGCTACGCGGACGTGAGCGCGCTGCTGCGGGATCGTCGGCTCGGCCGCACCTACCTGCACCTGGGTACGCACGAGGAGTTCGGCCACCCGCCGGACCCGCCCGAGCTGGCGCCGTTCTGGCACGTGGTTCGCAACGGCATGCTCGACCGCGAGCCGCCGGACCACACCCGGCTGCGGCGTCTGGTCTCCAAGGCGTTCACCCCGCGCCGGGTCGCGGAGCTGCGGCCGACCGTGGAGCGCATCGCGGACCGGGTGGTGGACGACCTGCTCGCCGCGGGTGGCGGCGATCTCATCTCGATCGTGGCGGAGCCGTTGCCGGTGACCGTCATCGCCGAGCTGCTCGGCATACCGGAGGCGGACCGGCATCGGCTGCGGCCGTGGTCGGCCGACATCTGCGGCATGTACGAGCTCAACCCGTCGCCGGAGGCGGCCCGCAAGGCGGTCGCCGCCTGTGAGGAGTTCTCCGCCTACCTGCGCGACCTCGTGCGCTTCCGGCGCGCCAACCCGGCCGACGACCTCCTCAGCGCCCTGGTGCGCGTCCACGACGAGGGTGACCGGCTCACCGAGGACGAGCTCATCGGCACCTGCGTCCTGCTGCTCAACGCCGGCCATGAGGCGACCGTCAACGCCACCGGCAACGGATGGTGGGCGCTGTTCCGTAACCCCGACCAGTTGGCCGCGCTCCGGTCCGACCCCGGTCTGCTGCCGACCGCCGTGGAGGAGCTGCTGCGCTACGACACCCCGGCGCAGATGTTCGAGCGGTGGGTGCTGGAGGACTTCGAGTGGGGCGGCCAGCAGTTCCGTAAGGGCACGGAGCTCGCCCTGCTCTTCGGCTCGGCGAACCGTGATCCGGCCGTCTTCCGTGACCCGGACCGCCTCGACCTCGCCCGCACCGACAACCCCCACATCTCGTTCGGGGTGGGCATCCACTACTGTCTCGGCGCTCCGTTGGCCCGGGTGGAGCTGCAGGCCTCGTTCGGGGCGCTGCTGCGCCGCGCGCCGAACCTGTCGCTCGTGCGCGAGCCGGAGTGGAAGCCCGGCTACATCATGCGGGGCCTGAAGGAGCTCCTCGTCCAGGTCGAGTAGGTCGGCCAGGGTCGAGTAGGTCGCCAGGGTCGAGTGGCTCGGCCAGGATCGAATGGCTCGGCCGGGTCTCGGGGCTCGCTGGCCGGGTTGCGGGGTGGGGTCGGGCAGGTCCCGACCTCACCGGTGGGTGTGCTCCTCGGCCGGGAAGACGCCGTCACGGACCTCGGTCACGAAGGTGCTCGCGGCCTGCGTGAGCACCGCGTGCAGGTCCGCGTACCGCTTGACGAACCGCGGCACGGGTCCGGACCGCAGGCCGGCCATGTCCTGCCAGACCAGCACCTGCGCATCGCAGTCGGGTCCGGCGCCGATGCCGACCGTGGGGATGGACAGCTCGTGCGTGATGCGCTTGGCCAGCTCCCCGGGCACCATCTCGAGCACGACCGCGAACGCGCCCGCCTCGGCCACGGCCTTGGCGTCGGCGAACACCTCCTCGGCCGCGTCGCCCCGGCCCTGCACGCGGTAGCCGCCGAGCGTGTGCTCGCGCTGGGGGGTGAAGCCGACGTGCCCCATCACCGGGATGCCGGCGGCCGTGAGCGCCGCGATCTGCGGCGCGCAGGTGCGGCCGCCCTCGAGCTTCACCGCGTGGCAGCCGCCCTCCTTCATGAAGCGGACGGCCGTCCGCAGGGCCTGGGCCGGCCCCTCCTCGTAGGAGCCGAACGGCATGTCGCCCACGACCAGGCAGCGTGAGGTGGAGCGCACCACCGCGCGGACGAGGGGGAGCAGTTCGTCCACGGTGACGGGCAGCGTGGTCTCGTGACCGAAGACGTTGTTGGCGGCCGAGTCGCCGACGAGCAGGACGGCGACGCCGGCCTCATCGAAGATTCTCGCTGTGTACTGGTCGTAGCTGGTGAGCATCGCCCACCGCTCGCCGCGCTTCTTGGCGGCGAGCAGGTCGCGCGTGCGGATGCGTCGGCTGGTGGGACCTCCGTACAGCGACGGACTCGTGCCCGTTCCGGGCGGCTGG
>Ga0310834_100139_pt1 | contig 123010 bp, 110 predicted proteins | sample SM_ome_2_FD_201314 | JGI IMG/M metagenome (GOLD analysis project Ga0310834, IMG submission 201314) | Sorghum-adapted microbial communities enriched on stacked mutant (SM) sorghum from Joint BioEnergy Institute, Emeryville, California... ... | reverse complement strand
GATCAGCCAAGGTACGGATTACTTCACGTCGTGTTTTCATGCTCAGTTTCAAAACACATCCCTTCGGTAACATTTCGATGTGAGTGAACCGATGCCTCTTTAGTAACATTTTAACTGAGTGATCGCGTCGCATAGCCTTGGATCGCTTCGTTATGTTATAATGACGTAATGAACTTTCCGCGCAAGCACAATCGCCATCGATGACATAGAGACTGACCGAGGGATGTGATCACACCATGACGCAAGGAAATCGCGGTCCGGCGAATCCGAAACCGGACACGGGAAAGGACTACTCCAAGTACTTCGACTTTTCCGACGCGAAGATCGTCAAGGAAGAGAACGGCAAGACGACCTACCGGATCAAGGGCCGGGACATTACGATCAACGCCATGCCTTCCTACAAGGACGAGAAGAAGCGGGGCAAGGAAGAAATCCGGGTCCACTATGAAAATGCCGTGCCCGAAGAGCTGAGAACGCTCGGCCGGGGCAAAAAATATTTGATCTACACGTACGGCTGCCAAATGAACGAACACGACACGGAAGTGATGCGCGGTCTGTTCGAGGAGATGGGCTTCGCCCCGACGACGGAACGAACCGAAGCGGACGTCATTCTTCTCAACACATGCGCGGTTCGCGAAAACGCGGAAGATAAAGTGTTCGGCGAGCTGGGCCATCTGAAATCGCTCAAGCTGGAAAAGCCGGAGCTGATTCTCGGCGTATGCGGCTGCATGTCGCAGGAAGCCGCCGTCGTCGGCCGGATCATGCAAAAGCATGCGTACGTCGATCTGATCTTCGGAACGCACAACATTCACAGGCTGCCGCATTTGCTGCAAGAAGCCTACTTCGGCAAGGAAATGGTGGTCGAGGTTTGGTCCAAGGAAGGCGACATCATCGAGAATTTGCCGAAAAAGCGCGAAGGGCTCAGGGCGTGGGTGAACATCATGTACGGGTGCGACAAGTTCTGCACGTACTGCATCGTTCCCTATACGCGGGGCAAGGAGCGGAGCCGGCTGCCGGAGGACGTGATCGCCGAGGTGCGCGAACTGGCGCGGCAAGGTTTTAAGGAAATTACGCTGCTTGGGCAAAACGTGAACGCTTACGGCAAAGATTTTACGGACCGCAACTACCGCTTTGCCGATCTGATGGACGACATCCGGAAAATCGACATTCCGCGCGTCCGCTTTACGACTTCGCATCCGCGCGACTTTGACGATCGCCTGATCGAAGTGCTCGCCAAGGGCGGCAACCTGGTGGAGCATATTCATTTGCCGGTGCAATCGGGCAGCAGCGAAATCCTGAAGCGGATGAGCCGGAAATATTCGCGCGAGCACTTCCTGGATTTGGTTCGCCGCATTCGGGAGGCGATTCCGAACGTGGTGCTGACGACCGATATCATCGTCGGCTTCCCGGGCGAGACCGAGGAGCAGTTCGAAGAAACGCTCTCGCTCGTGCGCGAAGTGAAGTTCGCCTCGGCGTTTACGTTCATCTATTCGCCGCGCGAAGGAACGCCGGCCGCCGAAATGGAAGACAACGTTCCGTACGAAGTGAAGCAGAAGCGCCTGGAACGCTTGAACGCGCTGATCGCGGAGCTGAGCCTGGAAAGCAACCTGCAGCTTAAAGGGCAAACGGTCGAGGTGCTCGTCGAAGGCGTCAGCAAAAACAACCCGAACGTTCTGTCCGGCCGGACGCGTTCGAACAAGCTCATTCATTTCGAAGGACCGCAGGAATGGATCGGCCAGTTCGTGAAGGTCAAGGTCACGGCTCCGCAAACGTGGTACATTCGCGGGGAAGCGGCGGACGTTCCGGTTCAGGCGGCGCTGTCGCACGGCGCTTAATCCCATCAACGGAGGAATCAAGTTTATGTCGGCTACCGAACACGCTCATGAGCATCAACACGACTGCGGCTGCCTGCACGAGAAAGGCCTTGCCATACCGGAGTTTGACAACCGGGAGTTGATCGTGCGCGAAGATATTTTGGCCAAGGCCAAGGAACTGGCGCATCTGATTACGACGACCGAGGAGGTCGTCCTGTACCAGCAGGCGGAGAAGCAAATCCAAAAGCACGAGAAGGTGCAAGGCCTGATCGCGCAAATCAAGAAAAAGCAAAAGGAACTCGTCGCATTCCAGACGACGTTCAAGAACGAAAAGATGGCCGCCAAAATCGAAAACGAAATCGCCGAGCTTCAGGACGAGCTCGACAACATCCCGATCGTGCAGCAATTTCAGCAAAGCCAGACCGATGTGAACTACTTGCTGCAATCGATCGTCAGCATCATCCGCGATACGGTTGCCGAGAAGCTCGATGTCGAGGCCGCAACGCGCATCGAGCAGCCGGAGACGTGCAGCGATTGACGGCGGCCGGGCGATAGCCGCTTGGCGCGGCGAGGAATAAAGGGCAAGGGCGGGCCGCAACCTAAGCATGCGTACGTTCACGACGCGACATGCGAAGGAGGTCGGCGCGATGACGGAAGGCATTCCCAACTCGCAGACGCGGGCGCCCAAACCTGACGATCCGAAGAAGCAGGGGCGTTCCGCCGCCAAGAAAAAATCGAAATAAAACAAGCGGGCGGCGATTCCGATAACCGATTCGGAATCGCCGCCCGCTGCCGTTTGCCGTCAGATTGCCGTCTTGTTGGCCTTCAGCTTGCGGTATGGGAACGGAAACCAAGCTTTCAAAGCGGCGGCGGGAACGGGCCGAAGGTTAGCCGCGTCCGCGCAGGCCGGGAAGCAGAGGCCGCAGCAGGGCGATAATCGCCACAGCCGCCACACCCTTGATCGTATCTCCGGGAATGAACGGATAGCAGCCGGCAGCCATGGCCTTCGCGAAGGACATGTCCAGCTTGTAGGCCAGCCAGGGCACGCCCGCCACATACGGGAACACGACGCCGAACAACGCGATCGCGGCGGCGAGAACGGCGATGCGCCATGCGTTCAGCCGCCCTGAGCCGCGGAACAGCCGGTCGCTGACGAAGCCGATCAGCAGGGCGGAGATCGGGAACATCCAGATATAGCCGCCCGTCGGACCGAAGACGGTAGACAGACCGCCGCGTCCTTCCAGCAGCGGCAGACCGACGGCGGTCAGCAGGACGACGATGGCGATGCTCCAGAATCCGTATGTAGCGCCCAGCAGGCCTCCTGCGAGCATGACGGCAAGCGTCTGCAGCGTAACCGGCACCGGCGAGAAGCCGAGCGGAATTTGAACCCAGCTGAACGCGATGAACAGCGCGGCGAACAGGGCCGTGTACACGATGCCCCGAAGGCGATGGATCGGTTGGGTCGCGTCCGGATTGGGCGATGTCGAGGATTCGGTGGAATACGGCATTGTCAAAACCCCTTTCGAAATGTTAACCTAATTTTTGAATCGTGGTTAACATTTCGAATTGTAGCACGAGAGCTTGCGATTGGGAAGAGGGAAATGGCATGAACGGGGAAAATCACGAAGGCCCCCTGCGGTTGGTCGATGTGTCCGTCTACGGAACCGGCGAGGCCGGCGAGACGAGGCCGATCGCCCTCGGACTGAACTTGACGGTACATAAGGGCGAATGGTTGTATGTCGTCGGGGCGAACGGCAGCGGCAAATCGACATTGGGACGGCTTGCCGCCGGACTGTCGGCGGGAGAAGTCCGCGGAACGGTCGAGCGCGGCTTTGCCGGGTTTTATCCGGCGGCCTATGTCATGCAGCAGCCGGACGCCCAACTGTTCGGGCAAACGCCACGCGAGGAACTGGCTTTTGCGCTTGAATGGCTCGGCTTGCCGCAGGAGGAGGCGGAGCGGAAAGCCGAGCGGGCGCTGCATCTTGCCGGGCTGAGCGAGGCGGCGGATTTGCCCTGGAGCCGGCTGTCCGGAGGGCAGCGGCAAATGGCGGCCATTGCCGCCGCGTATGCGGGAGAGCCGGATTTGATCGTGTTCGACGAAGCGACTTCGATGCTGGACGATGCGGCGCGCCGCCGGGTCCGCGCAATGGCCGGGCAGTTGGAGGCGCGCGGCGCGGCGGTTATCTGGATCACCCAACGGCTGGACGAGCTGGGGCCCGATCGCCGCGTTATCGCGCTGTCCGGGGGACGCATCCGCTACGACGGCAATGTCCGGAATTTTTTCTACGGGGAGCCGGGAAACGGCGTTTCTCCGTGCGCCGAATGCGGCCTTCGGCTGCCTTATTTGGCAAGGCTGGCGCTGGAGCTGGGCCGTGCCGGCAAGCTTGCGCATCCGCTGCCCGTATCGTTGGAAGAGTGGCAGGCGGCGAAGCTGCGTCCGGATCCGGCGAAGGCGTACTCGGAAAGAGAGCATCCGAGAAAGGAGCATCCGGGGAAGGCGCATCCTATCGAGGCGAATCCTATCGAGGCGAATCCGGGTAAGGTGCATCAGGGGAAGGGGCATACGAAAGAAGCGCATCTGATCGAGGTCCATCCGAGTGAGTCGCATCTGAGGGGGACGCGTTCGGTTGAAGCGTTTCTGAGGGAGACGCATCCGGGTGAGGCGCAGATGAGAGATACGGATATGAGAGAAGCGCATCCGAAAGAGGCGAATCCAAAAGGGGCGCGTCCGGGAAAGGCGGGAGAACGGCGTGTCGAAATCGGTCCATAAACGTTGGGACTTGTCGGTAACGGAGAACGGCCGGCGTTGGCAATTTAAGCCGGGCACGATTACGGTCGTGTTCGGACCCAGCGGCGCGGGCAAAACCTATTGGCTGGAGCAGTTGGCCGGTTTGCGGTTTTCGGAAGGCGTTGGCGTCGCTTACGGGCCGTCCGATCTGTGGACGGCGGACTTGCGGCTTCGCCCCAGGCAAAACCCGGCGGCGCTGATGGCTTATGCCTATGCCAGCCAGGCTCCGGAGGAGCAGCTGGCGGCGCGCACGGTCGCGGCCGAACTGGAGTATGCGCTGCGGCCTTACGGGCTGGCGAAGGAAGAGCGGCTGCGCCGGCAAACCGAGGCGCTGGCGGCGGTCGGTTGGGATTCCGCCTGGCTGGAGCGCGACCCGTTCCGCATGAGCGGGGGCGAACGCAGGCGTCTCGCGCTGGCCTGTCTGCTCGCCGTACCGGCGCGATGGCTGCTGCTGGACGAGCCGACGGCGGGCCTTGACGCCGAAGGGCATGCGCTGCTCGCCGAGCGGCTGATCCATGCGGCGCGGGAAGGCCGGGGCGTGGTGGTGGTTTCGCACGATACGGAATGGGCGCTGCCGCTTGCCGACCAGGTGTTGCTGATCGCGTCCTCGGGCGCCAAACGGCTGTGCGGACGGGATGAGCTGCTCGCTTGTCCCGAACTGTGGGCCGAAGCGGGCATGGAAGTGCCGGAATGGCTGCGGCTTGCGGGAGGCTGGCTTAAGGAAGGCGCAACGCCGGAAGCGGTCTGGGATGTCTCCGCGCTGGCAAAGGAGCTGGCGAGTCCGGAAGAAGATGACCCGTTGTGTTTTTCGCCGGAGCCAAGCGCCCCGAATGGGGAATCCGCGCGCTTGACGCCGATAGAAGCCGGCAGCATGCCGTACGGCCCCGTTCTGCCGACCGCCGAACGGGGAACTTTGCGCGCGGACGCGGGACTTGCGGCGCATGAACAAAGTGCGATCGGACGCGCCGTTTCCGAAGCCGGCGTCTCCAAACGTCCGGCTTCCGCCCCGGAGCCCGACGGCCTGCGGCAATCGAGGCTGGCCGGGTACGATCCGCGGGCCGTGTGGCTTGCCTATATCTTCATGTCGGCCGCGATTTTTACCGTCCGGGACTGGACGGGGCTCGGGATCGGCGCGGCGATCGTGCTGTTTACGATCGTCTGGGCTCGCATTCCGCTGCGCAGATGGCGGGGGGCGATTATCGCGTTCTGTGTCTTTTCCGTGGCGGTATCCTTGGCGGCAGGGGCGGGGGCGGGCGGTTCGAGCCTGTTGAACGCGGAAGCGACGCTTTTCGCCCTGCATTCCATGGGGCGCACGCTGCTCGTCATGCTGATCGGGCTTGGAATGACGCTGGTCATCACGCCGCTGCGGCTGCGGAAATCTCTTGAGCAGCTGTTGGCAAGAAGGGGGCGCGTCGGTCGGCGCGCGCAAAACTTTATTTTGACCGTCACGCTGCTCATGCGGTTTATTCCGGTTCTGCTCGGGGAGTGGGAACGGTTCGAACGGCTGGCCGTCGCCAGGGGCAAAACCGGACGCATGACGGTCAGGAATGCGATCGCAAGGCTTAAGGATACGGCAATCCCCTTTTTGCTGGCGCTGTTTCGGCTGGGCGATCAAGCGGCGCTCGCGCTGGAAAGCCGCGGCGTCGGCCGCCGGCCGTACCCCGAAGTTCGCCCGGCGCTGCAATGGAGCCGGCGCGACAGCCTATTGCTCGCGGTCGCATGCCTGTGCGCGGCTCTGCTTGTCTGGTGGGCGCTCAAAGGGGCCGCTTACGGTCCCGGCTGACACCGTCGCATGCCGGTCCGGGAGATCGCGGTGTCCCCACATCCTCTTCATCGATTAGAAGCTTAAGCACGAATGTGAAGATTGAGGATTTCAGCTACGTCCATCCGACAGTTCGGAGGGCAAGATGCCCGATTTTAATTGCCTTTTTTGCACTTCAATTGGGGGATCACACGAAAACGGGTTCTGCAGTTTCGGTAACGGCAACTGCAGCCTCGCCCGGCCGGTCGGATGGGGGAGATGACGGATTTAATTGCCTTTTTGGCACTTTGATCGGGGGATCTCACGAAAACGGGTTCTGCAGTTGCGGTTATGGCAACTGCAGCCTCGCCCGGCCGGTCGGATGGGGGAGATGACGGATTTAATTGCCTTTTTGGCACTTCAATCGGGGGATCGCGCGAAAACGGGCTCTGCAGTTGCGGTTATGGCAACTGCAGTTCCGCCCGGCTGTTCGGATGTCAAGAAAGCGTCAATAGAACAGACCGGAAGCTAAAAAAACAGCGATGCAGGGATAACCCCCTTGCACCGCCATTCCCTCATTTTTGCATGTTTTTCTCTTCAGTTGCCTGTCCGTCACACGTGAACAGACTTTCCGGGGACAGCCTTCTTTTTCAAGGACGATCCCAGGTCTCCTTGCCGCAGCGGTCAGGCAGCCGAACGCGCAGGGCGCCGGGCTTCCGAACGGCGTTGCAGCGAAAAGACAATCTACCGGGCGCGGAAACGGAGTTACTTGGCGACGCTTGCGAGCACGTCGTCGATAATCTGGCTGTTCGCGATCGCGCCGGAATACAGCCAACTGTGGGTGCTGTCGAACTCGTACACATGCCCGTTTTTGACGGCAGGAATGTTTTTCCAGATCGGATCCTTAAGCGCTTCGGAGCCCGTCGACTTGTCGCTGTTGACGAGGAAAATGTGATCCGCGTCCAGTTCGGCCAGCTTTTCGAGCGAAATCGGGTTCCAGCTTGCCGTGCCGCTTGCGGAAATTTCCTTGACGACTTCGGGCACCTTCAGGCCCAGATCGCCGTACAGTACGGCGCCGCTGGACAGTTTATCGCTGACGATGTAAAACTGCTTCTGAATGAGCCAGAGAACGGCGGCGGATTCGTTTCCGATCGTTTGCTGCAGCTTCTCTTTCGCTTCCTTGGCTTTAGCCTCGTATTCGTCCAGCGCCTTTTGCGCTTCTTCGCTTTTGTTCAGCACTTCCCCGATTTTCAGCAAAGCCTTCCGCCAATCGTTGTTGATTTCGTCGCCAAGGACGTAGGTCGGCGCGATTTTGGAATATTGAGCGTATTTGTCGCCTTCGACCGTCGAGGACGACCCGATGATGATCAAGTCCGGCGAGAAGCTCGAGACCGCTTCGTAAGGCAGATCGTAGGAGATCGTCGGAATGCCTTTCAGTTCGGTTTGCAAATAATCCTGGATGCCGTTAGCGACCGACCACTGGGCGACGGGCTTCACACCGAGCGCGACCAGATGGTCTTCCAAATAGGAGGCGATAATGCGCTGCGGGTTGGCCGGCACCTTCACTTCATGGCCAAGGCCGTCCGTCAACGTTCTTTCGGCCGAAGCGTCGGGCGTTTCGGATGCGCCGGCAGTTGCTTGGCTCTCGGACGGGCTCGACGCCGGCGCGCTGGGCGAACCGCTAGCAGCGTTGTTGGACGCATTGCCGCCGCAGGCCGCAAGAACCAGGGACAAGATCATTAAGCCGACAAGTACGAATGTGAATTTGGTTTTGCTGTGTGACACGTTGTTGCTCCCCCTCATGGTTTCGTCGTGTTTGATAGAGTGATCAAAACAGAGATAATGATAACAATTCTCATTTTCATTGTCAACAGGAAAAGGCCGCACTCAAGCGCGCCGGGCTGCATTGTGCGTCGGCGGCAAGCGGCAGCCGGTAAGAGGAGAGCAGGTCGAGCATGCGCGGGCCGAGGCGCCAGTGGTCCTATTGTAGCCGTTAGGCGCTAGTCGTCCGGCACCGGAACGCCGGGACGCCGCCGAAAGCCGGTTCGCGCCGTCATGGCTTTCCCGCGGCCCGCGCGCCTTCAATAATGCTGCTCATCCGACCAGTCCCCTTGCACCGGGCGCGCGCCGGGGTCCGGCAGCTTCAAGGCTTCGACCGCCCGGCGAAAATATTCGGACATAGGCGAATAGTCCGTTCCGCCCGCGTCCCGGGGCGCATCAGCCGCTCCGGCCTCCTTCGTCGCGGCCTCCTCCGGCATGAGCCGGCTGAGCGTCCGCAGGTCTTTGTCGTAGACCGAAGCGTCCCACCTGACTTTGGCGATGATGCGGGCGGCCGTCTCCGCGGGTATGCCGCTCAGGCGGGAGATGATGCGGGAAGCCACATGGACGTCGCCGCGCAGCAGATGGTGGACGCGAATGTGCGCCTTCACGTAAGCCGCGGCCGCTTCCGGATGCTGGCGAGCCCAATTTTCCTCCGCGACGATGCCGGTCAGGAAGTCCTCTCCGAATCCCTCCTTGAAAAAGATTTTCCCTTCTCCGCGCTGTTCCATCAAGGTTACATGCGGTTCCCACATGACGCTTCCGGCGATTTCGCCCTGTCTAAGAGCCGCCGCGCTTTCCGCTATGTCTTTATGTACGAGCCGTTCCTCGCCGTAACCGAGCGAGCGCAGCCACTTGGCCAGCCGCCGCCCCGCGCTGGATTGCGGGACGGTCGCAAGGGGCAGCCCGGCCAGTTCGGATGCACAGCGAATGACGAGATCTTTCCGCGCCACGAGGGAGATGCCTCTGCCGCCGGCCGTTTTGCCGTCGAAGGCGAGCAGTACGGGGCGAAAGGCGGGCAGCGACCGGCTGAGCGAAAAGCCGAGCATGATCGGATAATCGCCGAGCGAGGCGATTTGGATGCTGCCGCCGATCAGGCCTTGCAGCAGGGACGGACCGTTGGCCGCGTCGATCCATCTTACGGACGCCTGCGGGCAGACGCGGGCCAGCTCTTCCTCGAACCAGCCAAGCTCTTTCATCAGCAGCGCCGTCCACATATGCGCCGATCGGCTCTGGTAGCCGACGGCGACGGTCATTCGCCCGGACGAAGGGCGAAGGTCGGACGCCGGAACCGAAGGCTTTTGCGCGTCCGGACGGGAAGAGGAGTGATGGCGGACCCATTGTTCCAGCTCGTTTTTGTCGATCCAGATTTCTTTGCCGATCTTGATGACGGGCAGCCGCTTCTGCTTGCGCCAGCGGTCGAAGGTCGAACGGCTGACGCCGAGCAAATCGATTGCCTCGTGCAGCGTAAGGAACGGTTCGAATCGGTTAACGGACATCGAAATAGCGCCTCCTTCCCGGGCCAATCGGAAGTGTGGTGATCATTCGTCGTCATTCGCCTTCATGTGTTGCCATTTTATTGACGCGTCATGGAGCCGATAGTACATTCCATTATAGAAACAAAAGCATATCAAGTCTATGGGAATTATGAGCTTAAAGAAACGGAGTCAAATGGGAGGTTGGATGATGGGAAACCGGTGGTTAAAGCGCATCGGCGCCGTGTTGGCTCCTGCGGTCGCTTCGGCGATCGTATTGTCCGGGTGCGGAGCGAAAGAGCCGTCCTCCGCGCATGCAGCCAATCCGGAAGGGCTTGAAGTGACGGAACTGCGCTACCAGGGAAGCGTCGGGGCGGTAACGTTCCCCGAACTGGCCGAAGATCTCGGCTACTTGGCGCCGCTGAAGCTGAAATTTATCGGCAATACGATCAGCGGCCCGCAGGATATTCAGGCGGTCGTGACCGGCGACACGGATTTCGGCGGCGCCTTCAACGGGGCGATCGTCAAGCTGCTGGCGGCCAAGGCGGCCGTTACGCCGGTCATTTCGTATTACGGCGTCGACGAAAACACTTGGACGGGCTATTACGTGCTCGACGACAGCCCGATTCGGACGGCCAAAGACCTGATCGGCAAGAAGATTGCCGTCAACACGCTGGGCGCGCATCACGAATTCGTCATCAAGGAGTATTTGCACCGGGAAGGGCTGACGCCCAAGGAGATCGAGCAGGTGACGCTTGTCGTGGTGCCGCCGGTCACGTCGGAGCAGACGCTCAGAGCCCATCAGGTGGACGTCGCCACGCTTGGCGGCCTGCTTCGCGACAAGGCGCTGGAGCGGGGCGGCATTCGGCCGCTGTTCCGGGACATCGACCTGTTCGGCACCTTCAGCGCCGGAACATACGTGCTGACGGACAAGTTCATCAAGGAAAATCCGAACGCGACGCGCAAGTTTGTGGAGGCGACGGCGAAAGCGATCGAGTGGGCGCGCACGACGCCGCGGGAGGAAGTGATCGCCCGCTTTGAAAAAATCATCGCCGAACGGGGAAGGAAGGAGGACGCGTCGGCCGTTAAATATTGGAAAAGCACAGGCGTCGCGGGCAAAGGGGGGCTCATTGCCGAGTCCGAATTCCAGACGTGGATCGATTGGCTGGTGGCGGAAGGGACGCTGAAGGAAGGCCAGCTCAAAGCGGCAGACTTGTACACGAACGAATTCAATCCGTACCGCGCGGAGGAAGGAGCGGCGCCATGACGGCCAAAATCAGCATTCAGCATGTGTACAAATCGTTCCGGGTCCAGCGGAATTTAGGCCATCTCAAGGAGGAATTCCACCCGATATCCGCGCTGCAGGACATTCATCTGGACGTGCGGCAGGGGGAATTCATGGTCATCGTCGGCCCGAGCGGCTGCGGCAAGTCCACCTTGCTCGATCTGCTGGCCGGGCTGTCGAAGCCAAGCAGCGGCCGCATCCTGCTTGACGGCAAGCCGATTGAAGGCCCGAACCTGGACCGCGGCATCGTGTTTCAGCAGTATGCGCTGTTTCCGTGGAAGACGGCGCTCGCGAACGTCGAATTCGGACTGGAGGCCAAAGGGATCGGCCGAAGGCAGAGAAGAAAAATCGCGAAAGAGTTCCTCGAGCTGGTCGGCCTTGCCGGGTTCGAGAACCGGTATCCGCACGAGCTGTCGGGCGGGATGCGGCAGCGGGTCGCCATCGCGCGCAGCTTGGCTTACGATCCGGACGTGCTGCTGATGGACGAACCGTTTGCCGCGCTGGATGCGCAGACGCGCGAGACGCTGCAGAGCGAACTTCTGCGCATTTGGGAAGCGACGGGCAAAACCGTCATTTTTATCACGCACGGCATCGACGAGGCGGTCTATCTCGGCCAACGGGTCGCCGTCATGACGTCCCGCCCGGGACGCATCAAGCGGATCGTCGACATTCCCTTCGCCTCCCGCAGCGGAGAGGAGGACTTCAGATCGGATTCGGCGTTCGTCAAGCTGCGGCATGAAGTGTGGGATTTGCTCAAGGACGAAGTAAGCAAGGCGCAGGAGCAGGAGAAAAGCAATAGCCTCGAGGCCTTTCCGGGCGGAAGGTCTCCATTGAAAGGAGCGGTTGCGGATGGCTGACGGGGGAGTGGGAAGGACGCTTGTTCTTCGTGAAAAAAGCGGCTTCGGCCCGCCGGGACGGCTTTTGGCGAGGCTTGGCAAGCTGCTGAAAAACACGGTTGTGATCGCCGCCTTCCTCGCCTTATGGGAGATTGCGTCGCGCGCCGGACTGGTCGACGGAACCTTTTTGCCGCCGCTTTCGGAGGTGGCCGAAGCTTGGTGGCGGCTGCTGCTGTCCGGCGATCTGGCCGATCACGCGCTGGCCAGCCTGAGCCGCTCGGCGGGCGGATTTTTCCTGGCGATTGCGGTCAGCATCCCGCTCGGCCTGGCGATCGGCTGGTGGAAGCCGGTGTCCGAATATTTGAACCCGATGCTCGAGCTGCTGCGCAATACGGCGGCGCTGGCGATTTTGCCCGTGTTTATCCTGCTGCTCGGTCTTGGCGAAACGTCAAAAGTCGCGATCGTTTTTTACGCCTGCTTCTTCCCGCTGCTCATCAACACGATCAGCGGCGTCCGGAACGCCGATCCGCTGCTGATCAAGTCGGCCCGCTCGATGGGGCTGTCGTCCGTCCGCCTGTTCCGCAAGGTCATGATCCCGGCTTCGATTCCGACCATCTTTGTCGGCATCCGGCAGGCGGCCGCAAGCTCCATTCTCGTCCTGGTCGCAGCGGAGATGGTCGGCGCGAAATCCGGCCTCGGCTATTTGATCCAGTATGCGCAGTTCAGCTTTCTCATCCCGGACATGTACGCGGGGATCATCACCATCTCGGCGATCGGCCTGATCGCCAACTACGCGCTGGTCGCTTTGGAACGGCGGCTGACCGGCTGGAAGCAGACGTACAACGAATAAAAAACGAGAGGAGTGTCGGGACGAATGGGAAAAACAAAGCGCCAGCTTCACCTGAATCTGTTTATCATGAACGTCGGCCATCATGAGGCGGCATGGCGGCGCCCGGACGCGGAACCGCAGCGCATCACCGATATCCGCTATTTCGAGCGGCTCGCCCGCATCGCCGAGGAGGCCAAATTCGATTCGCTGTTCCTCGCGGACGGCTTGGCCGTCAACAAAAACATCCGCCACGGCGGCTCCGTCGGGCTCGAGCCGTTCACGCTGCTGTCCGCGCTGTCGGCGGTCACCCGCCATATCGGGCTGATCGGCACCGTTTCGACGACCTACAACGAGCCGTTTCACGTGGCGCGCAAGTTCGCCTCGCTCGATCATATCAGCGGCGGACGCGCGGGCTGGAATATCGTCACGTCCGCAAGCCCGTTCGAAGCGCTGAATTTCAATCGGGATGCGCACCTTGAGCACGGCAAACGCTACGAGCGCGCGAGGGAGTTCCTGCAGGTGGCGAAGGGCCTGTGGGACAGCTGGGAGGACGACGCCCTGGTGCTCGACAAGACGTCGGGGATCTTTGCCGACGACCGCAAGGTGCGGGAGATCCAGCATGCCGGCGAGTCGTTCAAGGTTCGCGGGCCGCTCAACGTGCCGAGATCCCCGCAAGGCTATCCGGTGCTCGTTCAGGCCGGCTCTTCCGAAGACGGCAAGGAATTCGCCGCGCAGCACGCCGAGGCCATCTTTACCGCGCAGCAGACGCTGGAGGAGGCTCAGCGGTTTTATGCCGACGTGAAGGCAAGGGCGGCGCGGTTCGGCCGCAACCCCGAAGAGCTGAAGATATTGCCGGGCATCTGCGCGGTGATCGGCGAGACCGAATCGGAGGCGATCGAGAAGGAGCGGGAGCTGAACGAGCTTACGGTGCCGGAGTACGGTCTGCACCAGCTCTCCAACATGCTCGGCGTCGATTTGTACACGTATCCGCTCGACGGGCCGCTGCCGGAATTGCCGCCGGCGGAGACCATCAACGGCAACCGAAGCCGGTTCCAACTCGTCGTCGATCTCGCCCAACGCGAAAAGTTGACGATTCGGCAGATGCTGCATCGCCTTGCCGGCGGACGCGGCCATCGGACCTTTGCCGGAACGGCGGTCCAGGTTGCCGACCAATTGGAAGCGTGGTTTGCGAGCGGCGGCAGCGACGGTTTTAACGTCATGCCTCCGTATTTGCCGGGCGGGCTGGAAGAGTTTGCGCGGCTCGTCATCCCCGAGCTGCAGCGGCGCGGGCTGTTCCGCACCGAGTATGCCGGCCGGACGCTGCGCGAGCATCTGGGCCTGCCCAGACCCGCCAATTCGTTTTCCGAGGTTACAACATCCCGGTCCATCGCCGGGCTCTAAAATCATATCGCCCGAATCGGGCGGACATGGAGGGATTATGATGAGCAAGCAAGAGGCCGGAATACCGGCGGCAGAGGCACGGTTCGAAGCGGTTCCGGTAGCGGGCCGGATCGGCGCGGAAGTAAGAGGCGTCCGTCTAAGCGGCGATCTGGACGCGGACACGCTGGCCGCCATTCGCGGGGCGCTGCTGAAGCACAAGGTGTTGTTTTTCCGGGGACAGCACCATCTGGACGATGCAGGCCAGGAAGCGTTCGCGCGGCTGCTCGGGGAGCCGGTCGCCCATCCGACGGTGCCGGTCAAGCAGGGGACGAATTATTTGCTGGAGCTCAACTCCTCCGCCCATGGCGGCCGCGCGGATTCCTGGCATACGGACGTGACGTTCGTCGATGCTTACCCGCAAGCCTCCATCTTGCGCGCGGTCGTCGTGCCGGAAGCGGGCGGAGACACGGTTTGGGCGAATGCGGCCGCCGCCTATCAGGATCTCCCGGCGGAATTGCGCGAGCTGGCCGACCGGCTGTGGGCGCTGCATACGAACGATTACGATTACGCGGCGCAGCGGACCCGGGTATCGGATGAAAGTCTGCGCCATCATCGGGAGGTCTTTACGTCGACGCTGTACGAGACCGAGCACCCGGTCGTCCGGGTGCATCCGGAAACCGGGGAGCGGTCGCTCTTGCTGGGCCACTTTGTCAAGAAAATCATCGGGCTGTCGAAGGCGGATTCGGACCGGCTGCTGTCCCTGCTTCAAAGCCATGTGACCAGGCTGGAAAATACGGTTCGGTGGCGCTGGTCGGCAGGCGATGTCGTCATCTGGGACAATCGCGCCACGCAGCATTACGCCATTAACGATTACGGCGACCGGCAGCGCGTTGTCCGCAGGGTGACGATCGCCGGGGACGTTCCGGTCGGCGTGGACGGACGGCGGAGCGTAACCCGCAGGAAAGAAGCGGTCTTGCCGCAGCGCCTTGACGATTCCGCTTCCGCTTCGCAAAGCGCGGACAAATCCGCCTGATTCGAACGCAAGATGAGCCCGTTTTCCGCCAGACCGGAAACGGGCTCTTCTCTGTTGCGCGTCTGTTGAATACACTGCTCTCAAAGGGAACGCGAAACTCATGAAGATTTCGGGAAACGCGGGAGCACGGAAGAACGGCAGCCGAGCGATTGCGGGAGGGCTTGATTTGCGCAAAATCCAGGTGTCGTCTTTATACTTTTATACGCTTCACTCGCTGCTGATCGCGGCCGCCGCCGCTTTGCTGTTTTTATGGCCTTCAAGCCGGGACGTTCTGCTGACACTGTTTGCGCCCGAAGCGAAGGTCGCCATGATCGCGCACCGAGGCGCTTCGGGCTACGCGCCGGAAAATACGCTGTCCGCGTTCCAAACGGCGGTCCGGATGAACGCGGACTATCTGGAGATCGACTTGCAGATGACCCGGGACGGCCACTTGATCGCCATGCACGACGAGACGGTGAACCGCACGACGAACGGCTCCGGGCGGGTCGGCAGCATGACGCTTGCGGAGATCAAACGGCTGGACGCGGGGTCCTGGTTCAACCGGCAGCACCCGATGTACGCCCGGGACGAATACGCCGGCGAGAAGGTGCCGACGCTGCGGGAGATTTTCGAGACGTTCAGGGGCGAAACCAACTATTTGCTGGAGACGAAATCGCCGGACGTCTACCCCGGGCTCGAGGAAGAATTGGTCGCGCTGGTCGAGGAATTCAAGCTGAAGCGCCATGTGGCGGTTCAGTCGTTCAGCAAGGCCAGCCTGTTGAAAATCCGTTCGCTGAACGGAGACATTCCGCTGTTTCAGCTGCTGTGGTACAACGCGCCCGCTTCCATCTCCGATTCTTCGCTGGCGGACATCAAGCGCTACGCCGCCGGCATCGGCGCCAATTTTCAACGTCTGAACGCGCCGTACGTGCAAAAAGTCAAGCATGCCGGACTTCTTATGTATCCGTACACGATCAATTATCAAGTGAACATGAGCAAGGCGCTGAACTGGGGCGCGGACGGCATTCATACGAACTACCCCGACCGCCTGCGGGAAGTGATCGAGGAAACGAGGCGCGCCGCGAAAAACACGGGAGGCTAGCGGCCGGGTCCGCAACGGACGGCGGCGCTGTCCGCGGCGTTTCGTTTGCGATCAGGTCCACTTCGCGGCCCAAATCTTCATTTCTTTGACGATTTGATGCAGGTCTTGCCCTTTCGGCGTCAGCGTATACTCGACTGTTACGGGGACGGTGGGATGCACGCGGCGCTCCAGCACGCCCTTTTCCTCCAGGTGGCGAAGCGTGCTGGTGAGGGCGCGGGGGCTGACGGCCGGAATGCTGCGCTGCAGTTCGCCGAACCGCTTCGTGCCGCCGAACAGCTCGCGAAGCACCAGAAACGCCCATTTGCCGCCGAGCACATCGAGCGTTTTCTCGATATTGCATTCGTAGTTGACGGGTTCTTTCGGAATATAGCTGCTTGCCGACATTTGAACCACCCTCCTTGGTATACTTGGTATAAAAAATATAGCATATATACTTGGTATAATTAAATGAAAAATAATTCACTACTTTTAATCGTATACGGAAATCCTTTACAATAAAATCGTTTCCGGGAAAAAATCCGGCGAAGCTTGAACCCTTACATAAGCTTCGAACCCGCTCAAGGAGGTTGATGAAAGATGAAATATCGGAAATTGGGAGGTTCAGGCTTAAAAGTCAGCGAAATCAGCTTGGGCAGCTGGCTGACGTACGGCGGATACGTGGAAAAGGAGAACGCCGTCAAATCGATTCAGACCGCTTACGATCTGGGCATCAACTTTTTCGATACTGCAAACGTTTACGAAAGGGGACAGGCGGAACTGGTCGTCGGCGAAACGCTGCGGGCGTATCCGCGCGATTCGTACGTGCTGGCCACCAAAGTGTTCTGGCCGATGGGCGACGGTCCGAACGACCGCGGCCTGTCCCGCAAGCACGTGACCGAGCAGTGCCACGCCAGCCTGAAGCGTCTGGGAACCGATTATGTGGACATTTATTATTGCCACCGTTTCGATCCCGAGACGCCGCTTGAGGAAACGCTGCGCGCGCTGGACGATCTGGTCAGGCAGGGCAAGGTGCTCTACGTCGGCGTCAGCGAATGGACGGCCGCGCAAATGGCGGAAGCGCTGGCGATCGCGGACCGCTATCTGCTCGACCGCATCATCGTCAATCAACCGATCTACAATATGTTCGAGCGGTATATCGAGAAAGAGATCATTCCGCTAGGCGAACGGAAAGGCATCGGCCAGGTCGTCTTTTCGCCGCTGGCGCAAGGACTGCTGACGGGCAAATACGCGTCCGCGGACAACATTCCCCAGGACAGCCGCGCCGCGAAGAACGACAATATGCGGAAACAGATTACCGAAGACAAAATCGCCAAGGTGCGGAAGCTGGGCGAAATCGCTTCGGAGCTCGGCATCACGGTCGGCCAGCTGGCGCTGGCATGGGTATTGCGCCAGCCGAACGTGGCCAGCGCGCTGGTCGGGGCAAGCCGTCCGGAGCAGGTGAAGGAAAATGCGGGCGCTTCGGGCATCGAGCTGTCCAGCGACGTGCTGGACCGGATCGAAAGCATTCTCGCCTAATCCAAAATAGAGGAGACGGGACGACGCGATGGCAAAAGTCGTGATTACCGGCGGCAGCGGGAAGCTGGGCCGTTGGGTGGTCAAACATTTCGTCGAGCAAGGATACGACGTGGTCAATGCCGACGTTCGGCTGCCGGACGAACCGCTTTGCCCGACCCTGCTTGTCGACCTCAATCGGTTGGGCGAAGCCTACGGCGTGCTGGCCGGCGCGGATGCCGTCGTTCATCTGGCGGCGATTCCCGCCGCGCACATCAAGCCGAGCGAGGTCACGTTCCAGAACAATGTCGTAACGACCTACAACATTTTGGAAGCGGCGGCGGGGCTCGGCATCCGCAAGGCGGTCATCGCCTCCAGCGAATCGTCGTACGGGATCGTGTTCGCGGTCAACCGCTTCGGCCCGCAGTACGTGCCGGTCGACGAGGAGCACCCGCAGCTGCCGCAGGACAGCTACGGCCTGTCCAAGGTCGTGAACGAGCAGACGGCGGACATGTTTCACCGCCGGACCGGGATGCAGGTCGTTTCGTTTCGGATCGGCAATGTGATCGAGCCCGGCGACTACGCGAAGTTCCCTTCGTTTATCCGCGACCCCGCGCAGCGGGACCGGATTCTGTGGAGCTACGCGGATACCCGGGACATCGCGGAGGCCTGCAGGCTGGCGATCGAAGCGGAGGGGCTCGGCTCGGTCGCGCTCAACTTGGCGGCGGACGATACGAGCATGGCCATTCCAAGCCGCGAGCTTCTTGCCGCGCGCTATCCGGAAGTGAGCGATATTCGCGCACCGCTGAGCGGCTACGAGACGCTGCTCAGCAACGCCAAGGCAAAGAAGCTGCTGGGCTGGCAGCCCAAGCACTCCTGGCGCGATTATGTGAAGTTTGAATAAACGCAAACATCGGCGCCCTATTCACCGCGCAATCGGAGAATAGGGCGCTTTGTGTTATGATAGATACGGATTAAAAGTTTAAGTCGAGGGGCTATTTGGAATGAACTCGAACCTGCAGCAATTCAAAGCCGATTTTTTCAAAGCGCTCGCCCATCCGATGCGGATACGGATTTTGGAGGTGCTCAGCGAAGGGGACCGGAACGTCAACGAACTGCAAAGCATTCTGGGCTCCGAGGGTTCGGCCGTTTCCCAACAGCTTGCCGTTTTGCGCAACAAAAACGTCGTTTACGGCATCAAGGACGGCACCTCGGTCATCTACTCGCTGCGTGACCCGCTGATCAAAGACTTGCTGGCCATCGCCAAACGCATTTTCGACAATCATCTCGTCGACGCCATTTCGATGCTGGAAGACATTCGTAAGGAGACATAATTCGGATCTAACAAGGGAATCCTGCGGCCGAATGGAGGATTCTTTTGTTTTTTTGCGCCGAAATCGGGTTTGACGGTTCGAAGGGGCGGAAGTATGTTATAAATATTCAAATAATCAAATATATAAAATAAAGAAGGTTATGGACAAATGAAATGGACGGGAAGATTCGAGGGCTACCGGTTTTCCTGCTTGCGCAACGATTTGATTTCAGGCCTGCTGGTCGGCATTATCGCGATTCCGCTGGGGATGGCGTTCGCGATCGCCTCCGGCGTCAAACCCGAATACGGCATCTATACGACCGTGATCGCCGGCATTCTCATCTCCCTGTTCGGCGGGTCGAAATACCAGATCGGAGGGCCGACGGGCGCATTTATTCCCATCCTGCTCGCGATTGTCATGCAATACGGCTACGAAAATTTGCTGATCGCCGGCTTTATGGCCGGTATTCTTCTTGTTTTGATGGGCTTGTTCAAGCTCGGCGGGCTGATCAAATTTATCCCGCGCCCCGTCACGGTCGGCTTCACCTCTGGCATCGCCGTCATCATTTTCTCCGGGCAGATCGGCAACTTTCTCGGCCTGGAAGGGATGAAGCGCCACGAGCATTTCTGGCCGAGCATGAAGGAAATCGCGATTCACCTGCCGAGCGTAAACGGGTACAGCGTGCTGACGGCTTCGGTATGCCTGGCGGCGATTCTGGTTGTGCCGAAAATCGCGCCGAAAATTCCGGCTTCTCTGGTCGGGTTGGTCGTCTCCAGCCTGCTGGCGGCGTTGTTGTACCCGGGCCACGTCGCCACCATCGGTTCGGCGTACGGCGCGATTCCCAGCGCGCTGCCGCAATTCCATCTTCCGGACATCACCTGGGACCGCGTCGAAATGCTGCTGCGGCCGGCAATCGTGATCGCGCTGCTGGGCGGGATCGAATCGCTGCTGTCGGCGGTCGTGGCGGACGGCATGACAGGCAGCCGCCACAACAGCAATCGGGAACTGATCGGCCAAGGCATCGCCAACATGGTGACGCCGCTGTTCGGGGGGATTCCGGCGACCGGCGCGATCGCAAGAACGGCCACGAACATTAAGAGCGGAGCGGCATCGCCGTTGTCCGGGGTCATTCACGGGCTCGTCGTGCTGCTGGTGCTCGTTTTGTTTGCGCCTTACGCCTCCCACATTCCGCTGGCCAGCATGGCGCCGATTTTAATGGTCGTCGCGTGGAACATGAGCGAGCGGCACGAATTTATGCGCCTGCTCCGGACGAAAACGAGCGATTCGATCGTGCTGCTGCTCACCTTTGCGCTCACCGTCTTTACGGATCTGACGACCGCGGTGGAAATCGGGCTTGCGCTGACCGCCGTCCTGTTCGTGAAACGGATGAGCGAGCTGCTGGCGGTGAGCAAGGTGCTGCCGGACCCGAACGACAAGCATCACAAAGTCAAAGCCCATGTCGTCGAGGAAGGTAAGGACTGTCCGCAAATCAGCATGTATACGGTGGAAGGCCCGCTATTTTTCGGAGCGGCTTCCCGGTTTGCGCGGACGGTTCTGGACAAAAGCCGGATCGGGCGGGGCGTGCTGCTGCTGCGTCTCGGCCGGGTGCCGTTTATGGATACGACCGGCGAAGCGATTCTGGCGGGCGTTGTGGACCATGTGCAGCAAAACGGCGGCCAAGTCGTCGTCTCGGGCATCCGGACGCAGCCTCGGGAAGTGCTGGCCAAAACGGGGCTGCTCAAGCGGATCGGCGAAGAGCGGTTTTTCGCGCATACGGGAGAGGCGCTGCAATATGCGCTCACGCAGCTGGATCGCGATAAATGCTTGAATTGCCGGCATTTTGCCTTCCGGGAGTGCCAGGCGCTGTCCCAAGCCGAGCTGCCCGCCGAGCGGAAATTGAGGGCGACAAAAGCTTGAACCGTGTGGTATATTTAGGCTGTACATGCGAAAGAGGCCGGTTGAAATCGTTCTGCGCAAGCTGGAATGCGATTGATGGAGGAACACTGTGCGACAGCCGATTTTTTACGGAGCCGTTCATTTGCTGTTTTATCGGGACGATCGGGTTTTGCTGCTCAAACGGAAAAACACCGGCTTCATGGACGGATATTGGAGCGTCGTGGCCGGAAGAATCGACGGCGGCGAGGAAGTGAAGGCCGCGGCCATACGAGAAGCGAGGGAGGAAGCCGGAATCGACATCGATCCGGCGGACATTCGCATAACGGGCGTAACCCACCGGAAAAACACAAGCAGCGAGTGGATCGATTTTTATTTGAAGGTCGAAGCCTGGAAGGGCGACATTGTCAATGCCGAGCCGCACAAGTGCGAGGAGCTCAGATGGTTTCATTTAAACGAACTGCCGGAAAACATCATTCCGTATATCCGGAGCGCCATCCTCCGCGACCAGAACGAATTGTGGTTTGACAGCGTCGGCTGGTAAACGGTGCGCAGGCTTGTCCCTCTCTCTTTGCTCTCGTTGATGAAAAGCTTTGCTTTCGGACCGAATTTGCGTTAGAATTAGAATAATTCTAAATTGAATTCGACTGCAAAGCGTAACCAACTGCAGCTCATGATAAAAGAGGGGTGCTTGCCTTGACGATCGCGGAACAACTGGAGGCCATCAATTGTCGGTTGACGAGCAAAGGCTATAAAATGACCCGCCAGCGCGAAGCGACGGTTCGCGTGCTGCTCGAAAACGAGCGGGACCATTTGAGCGCCGAGGACGTGTTCATGCTCGTGAAGGAAAAGGCTTCCGACATCGGGCTGGCGACGGTGTACCGGACGCTGGAGCTGCTTGCGGAGCTTCACATCGTGGAAAAGATGAATTTCGGTGACGGGGTCGTGCGTTTCGATTTGCGCAGCAGCGATCACGAACATATGCATCATCATCTGGTTTGTTCGGAATGCGGCGCCCTGCAGGAAATCAAGGAGGATTGGCTGACCGATCTGGAGAAGAAGCTGGAACGCGAGTACGGCTTCAAGGTGACGGACCATCGGCTCGATTTTATCGGCCATTTCCACGTCTGCCAACGGAAGGAATGCAAAAGAAAATCCAAAGCGGTATCATAAGTCCCGTTACACACCCTGGACCCCGGATTTATTCCGGATCTAGGGCGTTTTTTTTGTTTATATTGGAAAAACCGCAATGATCCACCATAGCGGCGGTAGTGTTAAATGCATTGATAAACTTGAGTAACTATGCTAAATTAGTATAGAAACATATTTTATTCTCTTAATAAAATATTATATTCCATTTTAATGGTACATCATATTTTTTCTTCAGTCAACCCCCATTTTTCATTTTTTAAAGGAGTGATTGAGATGAATACAGAACTTCGGCAGGAGCAAGAACGATTGGACGGCATCATGGAGACAATTGCGGAGCAAATCGGCATGCTGGAAGACGAAACCTCCCGGCGCCGGGAAGAAGTGATTGATTTCCGCAAACATTTTTGGGATGACGTCAAGGTGAATACGGATACGTTCGACGATTATCTTGAGACGATCATCGCCTTGAGACAACAGGCGCAGAACCTGTCCGTGAGCCAAAGTACCCACAGACAGGCCTTCAAGAGGCTGTCCGCGCTGCGCCGCATGCAGGAGGTGCCTTATTTCGGCCGAATCGATTTCGTTGAAGAAGGAACTTCCGTTGCTGAGCGAATCTATATCGGCATCTCCACGCTCATGGATTCAAGCGGAGAGAATATCCTTATCTACGACTGGCGGTCGCCGGTCTCGAGCATCTACTACGATTACCGCCCGGTCCGGCCGAATATGCTACACCCGGAGGCGTCATCCGCGGCATGCTGGAGAAAAAGTGGCAATATATCATCCGCGGCGGCGTGATCCAATCGATGTTCGATACCAGTCTCACCATTGGAGACGAGATTTTGCAGCAGGTGCTTGGCAAAGTCACAGACAAACATATGCACAACATAGTAGCCACCATTCAACGGGAACAAAACCGGATCATCCGGCACGATCGCGGGCGGCTGCTCATGGTTCAAGGACCCGCTGGCAGCGGCAAGACGTCGGCCGCCCTGCAGCGGATCGCTTACTTGCTCTACAAGTATCGGGATAGGCTGAAAGCCGATCAAATCATTCTATTTTCACCTAATTCGATGTTTAGCCGCTATGTATCCAATGTGTTGCCCGAACTCGGCGAAGAGAATATGCAGCAGGTCACATTCCAGGAATACTTGGACCATCGGCTGAGCAACGAATTTCAAGTCGAGGGCCCTTACGAACAATTGGAATATGTGTTGACTGCGGCGGACGATCCATCATACCGGACTAGGATTGCGGGCATCCGATTCAAGGCATCGACCCGTTTTTTCGAGACGATCAAAGCATACAGGCAGTCTCTGGAATTATCCGGCATGCTATTCAAAGATATTCTATTTAGAGGAAAACCGATCGTCACCGCCCAACAAATCGCGGAAAGGTTTTACGGCAGCGACGCCTCGCTCCGCTTTCCCAACAGACTTGAGAAGTTGACGGATTGGCTAAACAAGCAAATAGATGAAGCCGAGAAGTTTGAACGGAGCAAGCCGTGGGTACAGAAAGAAATCGAGCTGCTGAGCAACGAGGATTACCAAAAGGCCTATGCCCAATTACGGAAAAAACGCGGCTTTAAAGGTGAGTCGTTTGACGATTATGATATCGAGCCCGAAGCGCTCGCCCGATTGATCGTTCGCCAGAAGCTGAAGCCGTTGCGCAAACGGATCCGGGCGCTTCGTTACATTGACATGAAGGGAATATACAAGCAACTTTTCGCCGATCCGACGCGGATCAAACTGTGGATGGAGGGGGAAGCGCCCGAGGAGTGGGAGGATATTTGCCTATCGACTGTGAAAATGCTGGACGAAGGCAAGCTGTTTTACGAAGACGCTACTCCGTTTTTATTTTTGAAAGAGCTGATTCAAGGGTTTCAGACGAACGTCTCGATCAAGCACGTGCTTGTAGACGAAGCGCAAGATTATTCTCCGTTTCAATTCGAGTTTTTAAAACGTTTGTTTCCTTCGGCAAGGATGACCGTGCTCGGCGACTTTAACCAGGCGATATTCGCCCATGCCGGCGAAACGTTCGATTTCCGCACGCTTACCGGCTTATACGGGCCGGACGAAACGGATGCGATAACCTTGACCCGCAGCTACAGATCCACAAGACCGATCGTCGAATTTACGCGCGGACTCGTGCCCGGCGGCGAACGGATTGACGCTTTTGAACGAGACGTCGATAGGCCTGTGCTGACGCAATTGTCCGATTACGCCGCGCTGCACCGCTGCATTGCTTCCAAAGTCGCGGAATTGCGTAGCCGGGGGTATAATACGATCGCGATTATATGCAAATCCGCTGCGGAAAGCGCCGCCGCATACGAAGCGCTGAGCGGCGTCGAAGAAATAAAGCTCGTGAAGAGCGGCTCGTTCGAATATGAACAAGGCGTTGTCGTCATACCGGCGAATTTGGCCAAAGGCATCGAATTCGACGCCGTCATCATTTATGACGCATCGGCGCAAGTGTACGGCGATGAGAGCCTGCGCAGATTGTTCTACACCGCCTGTACCCGGGCTATGCATCACTTGCAGCTTTACAGTGTAGGCGAACCGAGCCCCTTTTTGCGCAACGTTGCGCCGGGGAGTTTGCTTCTGATCCCGAATTGACACGGGACTGGCCGGGAGTCGGCGCATCCGCTTCACGATGGCCCCTGTGATGGTCTCCCTTGCTTGCAGCCGTATTCCCTATAGAAAAAATATTGACACGTACCGGAAAAAGATTTAAAGTATATTAAAACGCTAGGAATAGTAAGTTAAATCGTTTTTGTTGACCAGACGACTGGAAACTAAGCGAAATGGTTTGCCGTGGGCGGACGTTGCGCTTAGTTTTTTTATTTGGATGCCGGAGAGCAAAGGGAGGCAAAGGCATGATTACCGTCGAACGGCTGAACAAAACGTACAAGACGGCGAAGGGCCGAATCACGGCTCTGGAAAATATCGATTTGCATATCCGCAAAGGCGATATATTCGGCATCATCGGGTTCAGCGGCGCGGGGAAATCGACATTGATCCGCTGTCTGAACCGTCTGGAGGAGCCGGACTCCGGGCGCATCACGATCGGCGGGCAGGAAATTACGAGCCTGAGCGGCAAGGCGCTGCGGCAAGCGAGGCAGAAAATCGGGATGATTTTCCAGCAGTTCAATTTGCTCGACGCCAAAACGGTATACGATAACGTCGCCTTTCCTCTGACGGTAGCCGGCTGGCCGAGAGCGGAAATCCGCACCCGCGTCCGGGAAATTCTCGATCTTGTGCAATTGTCCGACAAGGAAAAGATGTATCCGGCGCAGCTGAGCGGGGGACAGAAGCAGCGGGTCGGCATCGCGAGAGCGCTCGCGAACGATCCCGATGTGCTGCTCAGCGACGAGGCCACCTCGGCGCTCGATCCGGAGACGACCTATTCGATTTTGGAACTGCTCAAAGACATCAACCGCCAGCTCAAGCTGACGATTGTTCTGATTACGCATGAATTGGACGTACTGCAGCACATTTGCAACCGGATGGCGGTTATCGAGCGGGGGAAAATCGTCGAGACCGGCACCGTCGACAAGCTGTTCGCCCATCCGGAAAGCGAAACGGCCCGGCGCTTCATAGCCATTGCAAGGATGGCTTACGCCAACCGTTTTCTGCCGCAGGGACAGGGGGCGGCCACATGAGAAGCGATCTTCCGGACTTGCTGTGGGAAGGATTGCGGGAAACGTTGTACATGGTGTTCTGGTCTTCCCTTTTCGCGACCGCGCTCGGGCTGCTGCTCGGCATCGTTCTGGTCGCCGCGGAGAAGGGCGGCGTTTTGCCGGCCCCGCTGTTCCACAAAATCGTCGGAACGGTAATCAATACGGTGCGTTCGATGCCGTTCATCATCCTGATTATTCTGCTGCTTCCGTTATCCCGCCTGGTGGTCGGCACCACCCTTGGACCGACCGCGGCCATCGTTTCGCTCTCGATCGGCGCCGCGCCGTTTCTGGCCCGGATTATCGAGACTTCGCTGAAGGAAGTGGGATCGGGAAAAATCGAGGCGGCCAAATCCGTCGGCGCCTCCCCGGCCGCGATAGTCTTTCGGGTGCTGATTCCGGAAGCGCTGCCGGCGCTTGTCAGGGGCATGACGATCGCGGTGATCGCGATTACCGAGTTTACGGCCGTCGCCGGGGCGATCGGGGCCGGCGGCCTGGGCAGCCTGGCGATCCGGTTCGGCTACCAGCGGTTTCGCGAGGACATTTTGTTTGCGACCGTGGCGCTGATCGTCGTTCTCGTGCAGATCATCCAATGGTCCGGCGATTTCGCCGCGCGGTCGATCGAACGCCGCCGGTTCAGGCAGGAATAAGGCGGCGACCGCAATGCCGGTTACACGCTTTTATCCAAATAAAACAAAGAAAAGACAGGAGAGAGAAAAATGGCAAACCAAAAACGGTTTTTCGTTGCGGCTTTATTGTTGCTGATCGGCGTGATGGCGGCCGCGTGCGGTTCGAACTCGAACTCGAACGCCTCCCCGGCTAGCTCGGCTCCCGCAAGCGCGTCTCCGTCCGCAAGCGGTTCGGCTTCCCCGAGCGGATCCGCTTCGCAGCCGGCGCCCGGAACCCCTGCGGCAGAAACAACGCTGAAGGTAGGGGCGGCGCTTGTGCCTCACTCGGAGATTTTGGAATTCATCAAGCCTGCCCTGAAGGAGCAGGGAGTCAATCTGGAGGTTGTCGTGTTCGACGATGAAGGCCAGCTCAACCCGGCGCTTCAGGAAGGCCGGATCGACGCGAACTATTTCCAGCATGTGCCGTATCTCGATTCCGTCAAAAAGGAGAAGGGCTATGACTTCGTCGTGACGACCAAGGTGCATGTAGAGCCGATCGGCTTTTATTCCGACAAGATCAAGTCGAAGGACGAGCTGAAGGAAGGGGCCGAGATCGGCATTCCGAACAATCCGTCCAACGAATACCGGGCGCTCGTGCTGCTGGAGAAGCAGGGGCTGATCAAGCTCAAGGAAGGGCTTGCCAATTACGAGGCGACGCCGAAAGACATCGCCGACAACCCGAAAAAGCTGAAATTCAAGGAGGTCGAAGCCGCCACGCTGCCGCGCGTGCTGCCGGATTTGGACGGGGCGGTCATCAATACGAACCTGATTCTGGAGGCGGGTCTCGATCCGAACAAAGCGCTGTTCCGCGAGGATGCCGACTCTCCGTACGCGAACGTCATCGTCGTCCGCAAAGGCGACGAAAACAAGGACGCCATCAAGAAGCTGGACGCCGCGCTCACGACGCCCGAGGTGAAGAAATTCATCGAAGACAAGTACGGCGTGGCGGTTGTGCCGGCGTTCTAAGGGCAAAGGGGGCTGTTCCAAAAGGGTACTCCCTAAAAAGCCGGTCTTCATAGAAGAACAAATGAACTTCCAAAACCACGGTATTAGTGGGGCTGGAAGTTCATTTGTTCTTTTGCGCAATATTACATCAAAAGAGGGAGCTTAGAAGCATCCGGCCCCGCCGGCTTTAAGACAGTCTTTTTTTTGACGGCGCGCGCTTCCGTTTTTCCTGTCGGGCGGCGAAAAGAACCGTTAAAATGGAGACAAAGACCGAAAAAGGAGGAACACGCTGTTGGCCAAAGTGATCGATCTGTCGGTTCCGATCCGCTCGGGAATGCCGGTCTATCCCGGCGACCCGGACGTTGAAGTGCAGGTGGTCCACACGGTGGAGAGCCACGGCTGGGAGCTTAGGCGCGTTACGCTCGGCACGCATACGGGAACGCATGTCGACGCCTTCTCGCATATGCACAAAGGCGCGCCGGCGCTCGATGCCATCCCGCTGGAACGGTTTTTCGGCAAGGCGCAGGTCGTCCGTCCGGACGGCAAGTGGCCGCGCGACCGCGGGCTGTTTTTCAAAGAAGAGATCGGCATGGAAGTCTTCGCCCGCCTCAAGGAGCTTCGTCCGCCGTTCGTCGGCGGCGAACTGACGGAAGCGCTGGAGCGGGAGCTGCTCGGGGCCGGGATCTTGACCTACACCTCGCTCGTTCATCTCGATCTCATTCCGGAGGAAACGGACTTTACCTTTTACGGCTTTCCGCTGCCGATCGAGGGCGGAGACGGCTCGCCGGTCAGGGCGGTGGCGGTGCTGGAATAGCCGGGCAGCGCATGCTCGGCGCGTTTGCGCCATTCGGACGGCGAGATTCCGTTCCATTTTTTGAACATCCGGCTGAAGTAGTAAATATCGCGAAACCCGGTCATTTCCGCGATTTCCGAGATCGTGTGGGTCGTGTTGCGAAGCAACTGCTCGGCGTTTCCGACCCGAATCCAGGTCGCGTATTCCGTAACCGTGCGCCCGGTCACCTGCTTGAACAGCCGCCCGAAGTGATACCGGCTAAGTCCCGCCAGTCCGGCAAGCCGATCGACGTGCAGCGGCTCGGCGTAGTTCGTTTCCATGAACTGCAGAACCGGCGTCAGCCGTTCGAGATTTTTGGTCCGCAGCTTGTCCTCGGTCGCCGTCAGCACCTGCGCGACGTCGCGCCGGATCAACAGCGTAAGTATCCGGTACAGATACGATTTGACAGACAGCTCGAAGCCCGTCTCGCGCGTCCTGAGCTCTTCGACGATCGCCTGGATGAGGCTGCCGATTTCGCGGCTGCTTGCGCTTTTGTGGCGGAACAGCAGGCGGTTGTCGGCGACGGATTCGATGTATTTGGTCTCCGCGGCATCGGGAGACGGGCTTTGCAGCAAGGACGGGTCGACGATGAGGGCGTAATAGGCCAAATCGTTCGACAGGCAGGTGCCGGCATGGAGGTCGTTGCTGTTGACGATGACGGTTTCCCCGGCTTCCATCGTCATCGGCGACGAGTTGCATTCGATGAGCGCTTTGCCGGAAAGGCAGTGTAAAATTTCGAGATGCTTGTGCCAATGGTTCGGGAACAGCAAATGTCCGCTTGAAGCCGACGTGCAGTAATGAACCTTGACCGGAAACCGGGGATCGGGCATATCCATCGGCTCCAGCAGCGCGGCCGGTCTTGCCACGTTCGATCACCTCGCAAGATAGCACAATTGTCCAAATAAACCGCATAGCGGTTCATGGCTGATCTTCGCTCTTCTCTCATAATATCAAATCAGAGTCCAAATGCCAGAAGAGGAGAGTTGAAAGCGATGAAACCGATCAGGACGGCGGTAATCGGAACGGGCTCCATTTCCGATTTCCACTTGAAATCCTATGCCCGCCATCCGGACGCGGAGCTTGTCGCGGTATGCGACCTGAATGGGGAGCGCGCCCGGCAGAAAGCGGATCAGTTCGGAGCGGCCAAAAGCTACAGCGATTACAAGGAGCTGCTGGCGGACCCCGATATCGACGCGGTGAGCGTCTGTACCTGGAACAACACGCACGCGGAAATCAGCATCGCGGCGCTGCGGGCGGGCAAGCACGTGCTGGTGGAAAAGCCGCTGTGCACGACCGTGGAGGAGGCGCTGCGGATTCAGGAGGCGGTCGAGGAAACGGGCAAGCAGCTGATGATCGGATATGTGCGCCGCTACGATCCGAACGCCCGGCTGCTGAAGGAATTCGTCGACAAAGGGGAATTCGGCGACCTTTATTACGCCAAGGCGTCCTCGATCCGGCGGCACGGCAACCCGGGCGGCTGGTTCGCGGACCGCTCGCGTTCGGGCGGCGGGCCGCTGATCGATATCGGCGTGCACATGATCGATTTGTGCTGGTACATGATGGGCAGACCCAAGGCGGTCACGGTAAGCGGCAACACGTACCGGAAGCTCGGCAACCGCGCGAATATCCGCAACCTGTCCCATTACAAGGCGGCCGATTGGGACCCGAAGGTGAATACGGTCGAAGATTTGGCGAGCGCGATGATCCGCTTCGAGAACGGCGCCAGCCTGCAGGTGGACGTCAGCTTCGCTCTGCATGCGCAAAAGGACGAAGCCTCCATCAAGCTGTACGGGGACAAAGGCGGCTTCGAAATCGATCCGGAAATCGTGATCGTGACGGAGAAGCACGATACGATTTTGAACGTGACGCCGCAGACCGACCATCGAGGCTTCCACTTCGAAGCCGCGTTCCAAAGCGAAATCGACCATTTTATCGAGTGCGTGCGGGAAGGGCGCAAGCCGATCAGCCCGGTCGAAGACGGTGTGGAAATGATGAAAATTTTAAACGCCGTCTACGAATCCGCCGAGCGCAGAGAGGAAATCCGGCTATGAAAATCGGCGTAAGCACGTACAGTCTGCTCGGTGCCATCCGCTCGGGCGAGCTGACCGTTCCCGAGGCGATCGCCTATATCGCGGACATCGGCGGCGAGCATGCGGAGATCGTGCCGATCGGCTTCTCGCTGACGGACAACCCGGAGCTGATCGGGCAAATCCGCCGGCAGGCGGAGGCGAGCGGCATCGAGCTGTCCAATTACGCGGTCGGCGCGAACTTTTGCGGCTTGTCGGACGATGAATACGAGGCGGAAATCGCGAGGGTGAAAAAGGAAGTGGACGTCGCCCGCCGGCTTGGCGTCTCGCTCATGCGCCACGATGCGGCTTCGTCCGCCGACCTGTCCATCCGCAACTTCTTGCGCGAGCTGCCGCGCGTGGCCGAGGCCTGCCGCCGGATTGCGGATTATGCCGCCCAATTCGGCATCACGACGAGCGTGGAAAACCACGGCTATTTCACGCAGGCGAGCGACCGCGTGCAGATGCTGATTCATGCGGTGGACCGGCCGAATTTCCGGACGACGCTGGACGTCGGCAATTTCCTGTGCGCGGATGAGTCGCCCTCGGTCGCGGTGAAGAAAAACATCGGCTATGCGTCGATGGTGCACATCAAGGATTTCTATTGGCGCCCGGCGGCGCGCGGCAATCCCGGGGAAGGCTGGTTCAAGACGGCCCACGGCCATTACTTGCGGGGCGCGATCGTCGGCAACGGGGACATCGATCTGCCGGACGTGCTGCGGATCATCCGCAAGGCCGGCTACGACGGATACCTGTCGCTGGAGTTCGAAGGGCTGGAGGAGTGCAAGCTCGGCGTCCGGATCGGTTTGGATAATTTAAGAAGAATGTGGAAGGAAACGGAGGCGTTGTCCAAATGAACAACAAAATCGGCGTCATTGTCGACAGTTTCCGCTGCGGCGTTCGCGAGGGGCTCGTCAAGGCGAAGCGGATCGGCGCGGAAGGCGTGCAAATTTACGCGGTGTCGGGGGAGATGGACCCGGACAATCTGAACGCGGCCGCGCGCAAGGAATGGCGTTCGTACATCGAATCGCTCGGCCTCGAAATTTCCGCGCTGGTCGGGGATCTCGGCGGCCACGGCTTTCAGGACAAGACGCAGAATCCGGCCAAAATCGAAAAATCGAAACGGATTCTCGACCTTGCCGTCGAGCTCGGCACGAACGTGGTGACGACGCATATCGGCATCGTGCCGGAAGACGAGAACGGCGAAGTGTACGAAACGATGCTGACGGCGTGCCGGGAGCTGAGCGAGTATGCGACGAGCCTGAACGCCTACTTCGCGATCGAGACGGGACCGGAGACGGCGGAGCGGCTGAAGCGTTTTCTCGACAAGCTCGGTTCCAAAGGGGTATCGGTCAACTTCGATCCGGCCAACATGGTGATGGTGACGGGCGACGATCCGGTTCGGGGCGTATACACGCTGAAGGATTACATCGTCCATACGCATGCCAAGGACGGCATCCGGCTGAGGGAGGTCGACCCGCGCGAGGTGTACGGCGCACTCGGTTACGAACCGCTCGATCACGCGAAAATCGCCGAAGAAGCCGAACAAGGGGAGGCGTTCCGCGAAGTTCCGCTCGGCGAAGGTGCGGTGGACTGGCCGAATTACTTGCGGGCACTGAAGGAGATCGGCTATACCGGCTACCTGACGATCGAACGCGAAGTCGGAGCCGATCCCGAGGCGGACATCGCCAAGGCGGTGCAGTTTCTCCGGCAGTTCCGGGCGTGAAAGCGGAGGGCAAGGAGGGCGGTCCGTCTGCGCGCCATGCGGAACAAGCGGGGCTAGGAAGATTCCGCGCAAACGACATGCAGCCACTCGTTCAGGCGCCGGTAATGCACTTTAAATCCAGCATCGGCGAGCAGGCGGAGCAGCCCGGACAGCGAGACGGCCGATTCGGGCTTGGCGCCTGCCGCCTTGGGCCTGTTTTCCGGCTGCGAAACCATCAGGTCGGCGATGCAGATGCGCCCGTGGGACTTCAGCACGCGGCGCATTTCGTTGACCGCAAGCATCTGCTGGCCGACCGCCAGATGGTGGAACGCGAAGCTGGACACGATAAAATCGAACCGATCGTCCAAGTAAGGGACGGCGAGAAAATTGCCGAGCCTCGTTTCCATCCCGGGGAACTTGCGTCGGCAAATGTTGAGCATTTCCCTCGATTGGTCCACCCCGGCCATGACGGCACCGCGCTCCATCAGCCGGCCGGCCAGATTGCCCGTTCCGGTCCCGATGTCAAGGCCCCGCTCTCCGGCGGCGGGACGGACCCATTCGACGACCGCATCCAGGGCCGCTTCGTAATCCGGATATCGTTCGGAATCGCGGAGCACACGTTGGTCGTGACCTTCCGCCAGCCGGTCGTAATTCCATCTGTCCGTCCAACTGTTGCGATGCTCCCGAAGCCGTCTGGAACCTTCCGCAAGCTTGTAAATATCCTCAGGCGGCAGCGTCTTCCGCTCCCGCACGATGCCGATCATTTCGTCCGTCGTTTCGATAAGCTGCCGGATCTCCAGCCACTTGGACACCAGAGCGGACCGCTGCAGTTCCAAATAATAGGAAAGTTTGTCCTCCTCCCGGCTCTCCGCATCTTCCAGCACTTCTTTGATAGCCTCCACGCTCATGCCGGATTCGCGCAGCGCCACGATCGTTTGCAGCCGCCAAATGTCCTGTTCGCCGAATTCGCGGTACCGGTTGTTCCGGTCCTTGGCCGGCGCGATCAGCCCCTTTTCCTCGTAAAAGCGGATTGCCCTTGCCGATAGGTTCAGCTTTTCCGCCGCTTCCTTTATTCTCACCCGGGCCCACCTCTTTTTTCTTCTTCTACATCGTCCATTGTAAACCTTCACGCAACGGAAAAGTAAAGCGCCTTTTTAGCGGCGTCTTGACCTTCACGCAAAGGCAGGGCGCATGCTGAAAAGGCGTTGACCATTTAAGACGGAGGGTGAAAAAAAGATGCGAACGCTGATCAAGCAGGCGACGATCGTCACGATGAGGGAGGAGGAGCCGTTTGTCGGAGACATCCTGATCGAGGGGGATACCTTGGCTAGAATCGGAAGCGCAATCGATGAACCGGCCGACGAGGTCATCCGGGGCGAGGGAATGGCAGCGATGCCCGGGCTGATCAACGCCCACCAGCATACGCCGATGAGCCTGCTGCGGGGCTTTTCGGACGACCTGCGGCTGATGGAATGGCTGAAGACCAAAATGCTGCCCGCCGAAGCCAGAATGACGCCCGAGGACATTTACATCGGGGCCAAGCTCGGGATGGCCGAGATGATCAAGTCGGGCACGACCGCCTTCGCCGACATGTACATCCATATGAACGAAATCGCGCTGGCGGTGCAGGAGACGGGGATGCGCGCATCGCTTTCGAGAGGATTGGTGTTCGTCGAGGACGACGGGGGCAGGCGGATGAAGGAAGCGCTTGATCTCATCGAACGCTGGACGGGAAAAGCGGAAGGCAGAATCACCACGATGCTGGGGCCGCACTCTCCGTATCTGTGTCCGCCGGAACCGCTGGCGGAAGTGATCGCACTGGCGGAAGCGCGAAACATTCCGATCCATATTCATCTGGCCGAAACGGTCGAAGAGGTCGTGCGAATCCGCGAACGCTACAACCGGACGCCGACGGAATACCTGGTCGACACCGGCATGTTCGACCGGGCGCATGTTCTGCTGGCGCACGGCGTGCATCTGAACATGAAGGATGTGCGGCTCTTGCGCGGCATGCGGGGCGGCGTGGCCCACAACCCGGTCAGCAACCTGAAGCTCGGCTGCGGCATCGCGCCGGTATGCGCCTTGACCGGGCAGGGCGTAACCGTCGGGCTGGGCACGGACGGAGCGGGAAGTGCGGCGAGCGTGGACATGTTCGCGCAAATCAAAGCGGCCTCCTGGCTGCAAAAGCTGGATTACGGCGATCCGACCAAGCTCCCGGCCCGGCAGGCGCTCCGCATGGCGACGGTCGAGAGCGCCAGGCTGCTGAACCTGGACGATCGGGTGGGAACGCTTGAAATCGGGAAAAAAGCGGACCTGATCCTGATCGATCTGCGCAAGCCGCATCTGCAGCCGGTTCACCAGGTGGAATCGCTGCTCGCTTACAGCGCGACCGGCGCCGATGTGGACACCGTCATCGTCAACGGCAAGGTGCTGATGCGGCAACGTCGGCTGCTGACGATCGACGAGGAGGAATTGCTGCGCGAAGCGCAAAAACGCGCGAAACGAATCGTGGAAGGCCTTTAGCGTGTTGGATGTTTTGGGTTGTAAGCGGTTGATGAATTTTTGTTTTTGTTTGAAATCTCGTATTCAAAAACAAATAAAGATGCTATAATCAAAACAAACAAAAACAAAACCATCATTCGGAGGTTTTTTCAACATGGTACAAAGCTTGTGGGACTCTTCTAAAGCGGCTGAGCTTCAAAGCGCGTTGGACCAGCTCGTTTATCGCTCGAACCTGATCGGGGCGGACCGGCGCGTCTGCAACTGGGGCGGCGGCAACACGTCGGCCAAGACGGTCGTGAAGGACTTCCGCGGGCGCGATGTCGAAGTCATGTTCGTCAAGGGCAGCGGCTCCGATCTCGCGACGATGAAAGCGGGCAACTTCACGGGGCTGAGAATGGACGACATTCGTCCGCTGTTCGAGCGCGACGACATGAGCGACGAAGAGATGGTGGCTTATCTTGCGCACTGCATGATCGATGCCAAGCATCCGCGCGCTTCGATCGAAACGCTGCTGCATGCGTTTCTGCCGTTCAAGCACGTCGACCACACGCACCCGGACGCGATTATCAGCATCTGCTGCGCCGATAACGGCAAGGAGATCGCGAAGGACATTTTCGGCGACCGGTTTGTCTGGGTTCCTTACGTGCGCCCCGGCTTCAAGCTGTCCAAGATGATCGCGGAAGGCGTGCTGGCCAACCCGAAAGCGGAGCTTGTGCTGATGGAGAAACACGGGCTTGTCACCTGGGGCGAAACGTCCGAAGAAGCGTATAAACAGACCATCAAGATCATCAACGAAGCGGAAGCGTACATCGAAGCCCGCGTGAACGAAGACAAGCTGTTCGGCGGCGTGAAGCATGCGCCTCTGCCCGCCGACGTCCGCCGCAAGATCGCGGCGGAAATTATGCCGACGGTACGCGGCGCGGTCAGCGACGAGAAGAAAATGATTTTGACGTTCGACGACGAAGAGGATGTGCTCGCGTTTGTCGGCGGCAAGGATTCCCCGCAGCTTTCCCAGGTCGGCGCGGCTTGCCCGGACCATCTCGTGCATACGAAAGTCGTGCCGCTGTTCGTCGATTGGACGCCTAATGCGGACGACGTCGAAGGCCTGAAACAAATTCTGAAAGAAAGCATCGCGGCATACAAAGAGCAGTACAAAGCCTACTTCGAGCGCAACAAAAACGAAGGCGACGTCATGTTCGAAGCCGCGCCCCGCGTCATTCTGATCCCGGGCGTCGGCATGATCAACACCGGCAAAAGCTGGGCGATGTCGAAGGTCAGCGGCGCGCTTTACCATCGCGCGATCGCGGTGATGCGCGGCGCCACGGCGCTCGGCAACTTCGTTTCCCTCAGCGAGAACGAATCGTACAACGTCGAGTACTGGCCGCTTGAGCTTTACAAGCTGACGCTCGCTCCGCCGGAAGCCGAATTCTCCCGCCAGGTCGCGTTCATTACGGGCGGCGCCGGCGGCATCGGCAGCGAAACGGCCCGCCGTCTCGTTTCCGAAGGCGCGCATGTCGTGCTTGCCGACCTGAACCTCGAAGGCGCGCAGAAAGTGGCGGCCGAAATCAACGCCAAATACGGCGAGAACCGCGCCATTGCCATTCAAATGGACGTCACCAGCGAAGAAGCGGTTCAGGCGGCCTATGCCGAAACGGCGCTGACCTACGGCGGCGTGGACATCCTCGTCAACAACGCGGGACTGGCCACCTCCAGCCCGTTCGACGAGACGTCGCTGAAGGAATGGAACCTGAACATGAACGTGCTTGGCACCGGCTACTTCCTCGTCGCCCGCGAAGCGTTCAAGCTGATGAAGGCGCAGGGAATCGGCGGCAACATGGTGTTCATCGGCTCCAAGAACTCCGTTTACGCGGGCAAAAACGCAACGGCCTACAGCTCCGCCAAGGCGCTGGAAGCGCATCTGGCCCGCTGCATCGCAGCCGAAGGAGGCGAATTCGGCATCCGCGTCAACACGATTTTGCCCGACGCCATCCTGCAGGGCTCCGCGATCTGGAACAGCAGCTGGCGCAACGAACGCGCCGCCGCTTACGGCATCGAGCCGGACCAGCTGGAAGAATACTACCGCAAGCGCACGACGCTGCTCGTCAACATCTATCCGAAGGATATCGCGGAAGGCGTGGCGTTCTTCGCTTCCTCCAGGTCCGCCAAAACGACCGGATGCATGCTGACGATCGACGGCGGCGTGCCGGCGGCCTTCACCCGGTAATCCGTCGCGCAATCATACCGATATTCGATTAAGGGAGGTCAAGCGGACATGCCGCAAGCGAAAGGCGAAAAGCACTGGATTATTCCCGACGGCTACATTCCGCCGGCAAGCTCGGGATCGCTCGAAAGCCACGAATCCGTATGCGTGCTGAACGTGTCCTCGGAAGAAGCGCTCCTCCACTTCACGATTTATTTCGAGGACCGGGACCCGATCGAGGATATCCCCGTCGTCGTTCCGCCAAGGCGTACCAAGCATATCCGCACCTCATCCCTGGCCAAAAACGGAGCGTCGATCCCGGCCGGCGTTCCGTACGCCATCGAGGTGCGCAGCGATATCCCGGTCATCGTCCAATACAGCCGTCTGGACGCGACGCAGGCGGAGAACGCGCTGATGTCCGTCGTCGCGTATCCGGTAAAATAAAGGAATCCGATTCTAAGGACTGGTCCGGAAGGAGTTTGTCTATGTCTTCAAATATCGAAAAAAGCTATGAAGAAGCGAAGCAGCTGTACGCGAAACACGGGGTCGACGTCGACCGGGCGCTGGAGACGCTGGCGAACATTAAAATCTCGGTGCACTGCTGGCAGGGCGACGACGTGCGCGGATTTCTGAACCGCGATCAGGAACTGACCGGCGGCATTTCCGTCACCGGCAACTATCCGGGGGCCGCCCGCACGCCGGAGGAGCTTCGCGCCGATTTGGAGAAAGCGTTCTCTCTCATTCCCGGCAAGCATAAGGTCAATCTTCATGCGATTTACGCGGATACGGACGAAAAGGTCGAATTGGACCAAATCGAGCCGAAGCATTATGAAAAATGGGTGAGCTGGGCGAAAGAACAAGGGCTTGGACTGGATTTCAACCCGACCTGCTTCTCGCACGAATATTCCAAAGACGGCTTCACGCTCAGCCATCCCGACCCGAACATCCGCAAGTTCTGGATCGACCACTGCAAGGCATCGCGCAGGATCGGCGCCTATTTCGGCGAGCAGCTCGGCCAAACCTGCGTCACGAACGTCTGGATTCCGGACGGCTACAAGGATACGCCGGCGGATCGTCTCGCACCGAGGCAGCGGCTGAAGGACGCGCTGGACGAAGTGTTCGCGGAGCCGATCAACCCGGCTTACAACCTGGATGCGGTGGAGAGCAAGCTGTTCGGAATCGGCGCGGAAGCGTACACCGTCGGCTCGCATGAATTTTATATGGGGTACGCCTTGAAGAACAACAAGCTAATCTGCCTCGATGCCGGCCACTTCCATCCGACCGAAGTGATCTCGAACAAGCTGTCGGCGCTGTCCCTGTTTGCCGAAGGCATCCTGCTTCACGTCAGCCGTCCGGTTCGCTGGGACAGCGACCACGTCGTGACGCTGGACGACGAGCTGCTGGATATCGCCAGAGAGCTTGTCCGCGGCAATCTGCTGGGCAAGACGCACATCGGCCTGGACTTTTTCGACGCCAGCATCAACCGCGTAGCCGCCTGGGTCATCGGCACCCGCAATACGATCAAGGCGCTGCTTCGGGCGCTGCTGGAGCCGGTCGAAGCGCTGAAGAAGGCCGAGCGCGAAGGCGATTACACGACGCGCCTTGCGCTGACGGAGGAGTTCAAGTTTTATCCGTTCGGAGCGGTATGGGATTACTATTGCGAAAAATCCGGCGTGCCGGTCCGCGAAGAGTGGCTGGCCGAAGTGAAGGCTTACGAGCGGGACGTTTTGCTCAAGCGTTAAACGTTACCATTGAGAACAAGGATGATGCCTGTTGACGAGCATACTTGCGTATGATCTCGGCGCGAGCAGCGGCAGGGCGCTGCTCGGCCGGTTGACGGACCGGCGGATCGTCACGGAAGAGCTGCACCGGTTCCCGAACGATCCCGTTCAGGTGGGCGGCCGCTTGCATTGGGACATTCTCCGGTTGTACCATGAAATGAAGCAGGCGCTGCTGAAAGCCAAAAACCGGGGAGCCGATCTGCAAAGCCTGGGCATCGACACCTGGGCGGTCGACTTCGGCTTCATCGGCTCGAACGGGGAGCTTCTGGGCAATCCGTACCATTACCGGGACCGTCACACCGACGGCATGATGGAGCGGCTGTTCCGGGAAATTCCGCCCGAAGACCTGTTCGGCCGAACCGGCATTCAGTTTCTGACGTTCAATTCGATTTTTCAGCTGTATGCGCTGAAGCGGGCGGACAACCCGATTTTGCGCGAAGCGAAGCGGTTTTTGATGATACCGGATTTGCTGCGGTATTTCCTGACCGGCGAGACCTTCAACGAGTTTTCCAACGCGACGACGACTCAGCTCTATAATCCGCACAAGGGCGATTGGGACCGGGAACTGATCGCGCGGCTCGACCTTCCGGAAGCGTGGTTCGGGCAGATCGTCCAACCGGGCACGCGCGTCGGATCGCTGCTTCCGTCACTGTGCGAGGAACTCGGCGTCGATCCGGTGCCGGTCTATGCGGTCGCCGAGCACGATACCGGTTCGGCCGTCGCGGCCGTTCCGGCGCTTCGCAAGCCGTTCGCTTATTTGAGCTGCGGCACATGGTCGCTTATGGGAACGGAAGTCGACAAGCCGGTGATCAACGATTTGTCCCGCGAGCTGAATTTCACGAACGAAGGCGGCGTCTATGGCACGTACCGGCTGCTCAAAAACATCATGGGCCTGTGGATTTTGAACGAGACGCGCCGGGAATGGGAACGGGCGGGGCGGTCGTACACGTTTCCCGAGCTCGTGCGGCTGGCCGGAGAAGCGCCCGCGTTCGCGGCGTTCATCGATCCGGACGACGACGCCTTCCTCCATCCGGGGGACATGCCGGGACGGATTCGCGACTATTGCGAAAAGACCGGCCAAAAGCCGCCGCAGGATGCGGGCGCATTCGTCCGCTGCATTTTGGAAAGCCTGGCGCTGAAGTACCGGTACGTCCTCGAGATGACCGAGCGCCTCAGCGGCCAGCGGTTTGAAGGCCTGCACATGGTGGGCGGCGGCATTCAGAACACGCTGCTTTGCCAGTGGACGGCGGACGCCATCGGCAAGCCCGTATGGGCCGGACCCGCCGAAGGGAGCGCCATCGGCAACTTGGCTGTCCAATGGATTGCGCAGGGGCAGTTCTCGGATATATGGGAAGCCCGCAAAGTCATTCGCGATTCGTTCCCGATTACGGCGTACGAGCCGCAAGGGCGGGAGATGTGGCAGGACGCGTACGGAAGATTTTTGCAGGTGACAGGACTTTCGCAATCAACGACGGGGTGAAAAGAGGTTGGCTATGCTGGTCGCGGAACGCTACGAATACATTGTTCAGCTGGTAAACGAGAGAGGGAGCATTAGGGTTGCCGAGCTGAGCGAGCTGTGCCAGGTGACGGAGGAGACGATCCGGCGGGATCTGGACCGCCTGGAAATGGCGGGTCGTCTGCGCCGAACCCATGGCGGAGCGGTCAGCGTCAAGGATCAGCAGCAGCAGCCGGAGACTCCGTACACGGAACGGGAAATCTTGAACGCGGAGGAAAAGAAACGGATCGCCGAAGCGGCGATCGAGATGATCCGGCCGAAGGACCGGATTTTGCTAGACGCCAGCTCCACGGCCTGGTACATGGCTTCGCGGCTTCCGGACATTCCGCTTACGGTGTTGACCAATTCCATCAAAGTCGCCCTGGAGCTTGCCTCCAAGGAGAAGATCGACGTCATTTCCACCGGCGGCCTGCTGTCGCAAGGCTCGCTGTCCTATGTCGGCCCTCTGGCCGAACGTTCGCTTGACGCCTATCACGTGGGCAAAGTGTTCCTCTCTTGCAAGGGCGTCCATCTGGAGCGCGGCATCAGCGAATCGAACGAACTGCAGGCGAGAGTGAAACAGAAGATGATCGGCATGGCCGACGAAGTCATTCTGCTGGCGGACTCCAGCAAATTCGGCGTCCAGGCGTTTGCGCACGTCGCGGAGCTCGACGACATCGATTCGATCGTGACCGACCGCCGCATTCCGAAAGACATGCACCAACGGCTTGCGGAGCGCGGCATCCCCGTGAAGACGGTATAAGACCGCCTGGACGTTACAAAAAAGCGGCGTTCCCTCCTCGAAGAAGGCGGGAACGCCGCTTTTTGTAGAGCTTGCTTAAGCGTCCGATCTGCAAGTGCCATTATCGCAAGGGCAGCGCGCTTTTGGCGAAGGGACTGCGTTTGAGTTGCCTAGCGCGGAAATAAGGACGAACGGACCGAATAAGTGCGATCTGCTTAAGCGCGCTCCTTGACGTCGTAGGTTTTGACGCCCGGGGGTTCGTAGGTCAAAAACCGGTTCAGCAGTTCCTTCGGATCCTCGTCGATCAGCACGGCCGAGCGGTACTTTTCCTGCATGAACCGTTCTTTGGCCATATGATCGAGCAGGGCGGCCAGCGGATCGTAATAACGGTTGATATTCAGCAATCCGCAAGGTTTATGATGGAGACCGAGCTGCAGCCAGGTGAAGATTTCAAAAAATTCGTCGAGCGTTCCCGCCCCGCCCGGCAAGACGATAAAGCCGTCCGCAAGCTCAGCCATCTTCGCTTTGCGTTCGTGCATCGAATGGACGATAATCAGTTCGGATAAGGCGGGATGAGCGATTTCCCGGTTTTTCAAAAAGTCCGGCAGAACGCCGATGACCCGTCCTCCCGCTTCCAAGACGGCATTGGCGACGTCTCCCATCAAGCCGACGTTCGCGCCTCCGTAGACAAGCGTGATCCCGCGCCGTGCCAGTTCGCGGCCCAAAGCCTTGGCGCCCTCGCCGTAAACGTCCGACGCTCCTGCGCTCGATCCGCAATATACCGCAACTTTGTTCATGTTTGCATCGCCTCCTTAAAGAACGGACAAAAGAACAGCCTTCCCCATTATAACGGATATTTGTTAACTCAGGTAAAACGGTCGGCATGAAAATGGATAAGAAACCTTCTTCTTCGCAGCGGCGCTCTCGGAAACAAAAACGCCGGTGCTGCACAGGGAACGTTCTCCCCGCATTGACAAGTGATAATGATTATCATTATTATATTGTTGAGATGTCGCATGAGATTCCGGTTGAAGAGGTGAATTCGCATGTCGAGCGACCTAAACCCGTTGAACGAGCTGGCCCAACGGTTTACCCGCGCTTCGGTCGAGATCGAAGGCGTATACAAGCACGTATTGCAGGCGGAGAGCCGGGGAAACGTGCTCCGTTCCCGGCCCGGCTGCGGATCTTTTTTCGTGTTTACGCTAAGGGGGCATGCCGAGCTGTTCTCGGGAGATGCCGTATTTAATCTGCATCCCGAGACGGTTTTGCACGCATCGCAGGAGAAGAGCCTGGACATTCGCACAGGGCCGATGGATTACGAATATTGCCTGGTTTACTATACGTACCGCGACAAAAGGAGAATGCCCCCGGCTTCGCCGGATACGCTGATCCGGATCGATACCGGCGTAAGCTCCCGGCTTGTCGACCTGCTGCGCAAACTGCACCACGTCTCCGGCACGCCCGGACCTTTCTCGGCGTTTCGCGCCAAGGAGCTGTTCTACAGCATTTTGTACGAAATGTTTGACGGGCTCCGCACGAAGACGAACCGGGAAAACAAAAGCATTATGGAGCAGGCGATTCAATTTATCCACGACCGGTACCGCGAGCCGTTGACGTTAAGCGAACTGGCCAATCTGCACGGGATGAGGGCGAGAGATTTTTCCAGGCTGTTTTTGCAGTATGCCGGCGTAAGGCCGACCGATTTTCTCGTTCAACGAAGGATGAAGCGGGCGGAGGAGCTGCTGGCGACCAGCGGCTGGAGCGTCGGCGAAGTGGCGAGAAGCGTCGGCTACGCCGATACGGCCTTGTTCGTCAAGCTGTTCAAGCAGCATACCGGCTTCAGTCCGGACGCGTTCATGGCCGCCTCGGCCGAGCGTAGGACGTCCTGAACGGATCTGTTAAGCGGAAATATCGGCCGATCGGCCGGCTCTCCGTCGTATGCGGGGGGCCGGCTTCTTTGCGTTGGCCGGGAAAAACGCTCAAGAAAAAACAAATGATTGACAATTAGTCATACAAATCATATTATTAAATCGAAAAAGTAATACATATAACAAAGAAATCGGTTAATAAGTCTGATATATAAGGAGAAATAGTTGGTTATGTCTGACAAAAATGAGCGCAGTCTGGAAGAACGCATCCTGGAGAAAATTGTGGGAAGCTTGCAGTCAGGGGAAAAGCTTCCGACCGAAAAGCAAATGGCCGAAGAGTTCCAGGTCAGCCGAACGATGATCCGGGAAGCGCTAAGCGTATTCGAGGCGAACGGCATCGTCATCGCTCAGAAGGGCAGCGGACGGTACGTTCAAATGCCCGACGTAAGCGGCCAGATTACGGACGGGTGGAAAATCCTCATCCGCTCCAAGCCGGAACTGCTGCTGGAACTGTTGGAGATCCGGGCGGTGCTGGAGCTTGGATTTTTGCCGAGAGCCATAGACCGTCTGGAACTTCACACGATCCAGAAGCTCAAGCAGCTGGTTGACGATATGCTTAGAAAATCGGAGCAAAGTGAAGATTTCGTGCATGAGGACAAAGAATTTCACCGGCTGCTGTTTTCCGGAACCGACAATATTTTGCTTGAGCAGCTGTTGAAAGCGTTTTGGGATTTGTATGAGGAATCGAACGCCGCGCGGAACCATCAGAATCTGCGCCAAATTGCCGAAGTGCACCGGCAATTGCTGGAAGCGATTGTAAGAAAGAATGCGGAGCAGGCCGCTAACTTGATGAAGCAACAATTCGAGGATGCCCGCTTCCGCATTTCGATGTCTCTGGCCTGACCGCAAACGATTGAAAGGGGTGATGCCGACGGTTAAATCACGGTGTTCCGGCAAGGGTGTTCTGGCAAGTTTCGGGTAAAGCAAGGCGATCACAATCAAGGAGGATCATGCGAATGCAAGCCAAAACCATCGCCAAACGCTTCATCGGAAAGAGCAAGACACTATTATCGCTGCTGACGGTCGCTTCCTTGTTGGCAGCATGCAGCACGGCAACCGAAGAGGGGTCATCCGCAGGGCCGAGCGAAAACGCGAAAAAAACGGTCGTCAACTACTGGTACTGGCTGGACGATGCGTCAAACAACACGATGGAACAGTTGATTCAGAAGTTTAACGAATCGCATGCCGATATTGAAGTGGTCGGCCGCATGATTCCGTTCAGCGACTATCAGCAGATGCTGATTAACTCCGTTTCCACGAATGATCCGCCGGATGTCGCCCGGTTCAAAGACTGGTGGATCGGCCAGTTCGCGGAAAGCCATCTGCTTGAAAAACTGGACGATTACGCTTCGAAATGGGAGTACAAAAACGATATCGACGACGTCTTCTGGAATACCGGCCGGACCGCCGATCCGAATTCCCCGATTTACATGATGCCTCATCAATTTATCACCTTCTACTTGTACTATCGAAAAGACTTGTTCGAGCAAGCCAACCTCAAACCTCCGACGACTTTCGACGAATTTCTGCATGCGGCGAAAACGCTGACCGATCCTTCCAGACAGCAATACGGTTTCGCTTACCGCGGCGGCAGCGGCGGCCAGGATCAATGGTACGCGTTCATGCTGGCGGGAGGAGCCCGAATGGTTGACGAAAATGGAAGCGTTGTCATCAATAATGCAAAGGCCGTTGAAGTCAATCAATGGTATATCGATTTGTTCAAGAAGCACAAAGTAACGCCGCCGACGGCCGTATCCGACGGATTTGCGCAGTTGACGGCGGGTTTTCAGGCGGGAACGACGGCCATGATGGCTCACCATGTCGGCAGTTATGAAACGTTGCACAAAGCGTTGGGCGACAAACTCGGCGTTGTGCCAATGCCGCAGGCCGATCCTTCCCATCCGGCGACGATGGGAACAATGACCGGCAACGTGATGTTTCAATCCAGCAAAAATAAGGAAGCGGCCTGGGAATTCCTGTCCTGGTTGTCGAGTCCGGAAGCAACGGATATCTTGTCGCAGTCGACGAACGGCCAATTGCCTGTATTGAATACGCTTACATCAAAACCGGAATACACTTCCAAAAACGACGGCTGGAAAATTTCGATCGAATCCTTGAAATTTGCGCATGTCTGGCCTCCGTTCAAAGGCGTCGGAACGATCGCCGGCCATACGTGGAAGGACAACAACGATCTCGCCTTGTTCGGAAAAATCACAAGCAAAGAGATGTTGGACCAAATCGCCAAAACGTTGTTGGAGTAAATAGCGGATGAACAGACAAGCCAATCATTCTATCGTCGGACGGAGGACAAGCGGCGTGAACGAACCTTTGACCGTCCATGTCAAAGCAGGGGAAAAAAAGCGAAAGCGAACCGGGCTTTCGAAATATTTGTACTTGCTTCCCGCTGCTCTTTTGATTGTAGGGGTCATCGGATATCCCATCGTGCGGGCCTTGATCCTTAGCTTGTACGCGTATAATCCGTTAAGCAGCGGCAAAACGTTTGTCGGCTTGAAGAATTACGTCGGCGTTTTAAGCGACAGTACGTTTTTGAAAGCAATGTCAAATACGGCTATTTGGGTTATAGGCTGCGTTTTTTTTCAAGTTGTTTTCGGATTGCTCGGAGCGGTTCTGCTCAATCAAAATTTCAGGGGACGCGGGGTGATCCGGGGTTTGACGCTGATCCCCTGGGCAACCCCCAGCGTTTTGGCGGCCATGATGTGGATGTGGATTTTGGACGGCAACTACGGTTTATTGAACGACATCCTGATGCGAATCGGACTGATCGTCCATCCCATCCCCTGGATCTCGCAAACGGGAACCGCCATGGCTTCCCTGATGCTAATCGACGTCTGGCAAGGCATTCCTTACTTTGCGGTCATGCTGCTGGCGGCCATGCAGACGATTCCGGGCGATTTGCTCGAAGCGGCGAAACTGGACGGAGCGGGGGCTTGGAAAGCGTTCTGGAAAGTCGTGTTTCCGCTTATGCTGCCGACGCTCATGATTACAACGATACTAAGGATCGTCTGGACGGCCAGCTATATGGATTTGATGATGGTCGTCACGCAAGGGGGGCCGGCCTATTCGACGCTGACGATTCCTTTGGCTTCCTACTACAGGGCTTACACGGATCTGAAATATGGAGAAGCGACGGCTATGGCCGGCATTCAGGCGTTGCTGTTGCTGATCGTCGTCGTCCTTTACTTGCGGCTAATGTCGAACAAAGGGGCGTTGGACAATGGCAAATAAACGCGTTCCCTTAAACAGAGTCGTCCTTTGGCTTTTGTTGACCGGATGGCTGATCTTCGCGCTGGGGCCGTACATTTGGATGCTTCTGACCTCCTTTAAGACGTCTTCCGATTTGTTCGCGATGCCCGTCCGGTACTTGCCGACGAAATGGTCGCTCGACGCCTACAGGGATTTGATCGGCTCCACTCCTTTTCTGAGGTTTATGAAAAACAGCATGATCGTGGCGGCGTGCACGACGGTATTGACCTTGCTTCTGGCCGTTCCCGCAGGGTTTACCTTGTCGAGGCATCATTATCGCGGAAAGCCGGTCATTTTGTCGCTGCTTATTTCGTCGCAGTTTTTCCCCACCATTCTGCTCGTGCTGGCGCTTTTCCCGATCATGAAAAGCACGGGGCTGATTCAAAATCTGTTCGGACTGGTCATCGTTTATACGGCTTTCGTTACGCCGTTCACCATCTGGCTGATCAAAGGCTTTTTCGACAACATTCCCAAGGAAGTGGACGAAGCGGCCAAAATCGACGGGTGCAATGAAATCCGCATGATTTGGCACGTGCTGCTGCCGGTTATCGTACCCGGCATTGTAGCCGCGGCGGCTTATATCGTGATTTATTCGTGGAACGAGTTTTTGTTTGCGGTCACGTTTGCCTCCAGCGCCGAGACCCATACCGTACCGGTCGGGTTAAAAACGTTTATCGGCGACTACGTCATGCGTTGGGATTTGCTCACCGGAGGAGGCGTCACGGCCGCCGTTCCGATTCTCGTCTTTTTCATGATCATTCAGCGGCGGTTGATCAGCGGACTTACATCCGGAGCCGTAAAGAGCTGAAGCGGCACAACACGATACTAAGAACAATCTGGGAGGACTTGACCATGTATGCGTTGTCGCAAATCGCCCGCCGTATCCGCCGGGATGTCATTCAGATGATCGCTTCCAGCAAATCCGGACATATTGGCGGCGCACTGGGAATCGCGGAAATGATGGCGGTGCTTTATTTCGAGAAAATGAAGCATAGGCCGGACCGTCCGGAGTGGGAGGAGCGCGACCGTTTTCTGCTCAGCAACGGCCATGTCTGCGCGGCGCTGTATTCGGCATTGGCGCGCGCCGGTTATTTTCCGGCGGAAGAGCTGTTGACGTTTCGTAAAATCAACTCCCGCCTGCAAGGGCATCCTTCCCGCCACGACCGCCTTCCCGGTATCGAAACGGCTTCCGGACCGCTCGGACAAGGCCTGTCCATCGCGAACGGCGTCGCCTTGGGCTTGCGGCTGAAGAAGATCGACGCCAACGTCTTTTGCCTTGTCGGCGACGGGGAGATGCAAGAAGGACAATTCTGGGAAGCGGCGATGACCGCGGCTCATTATCGGTTGAACCGTCTTGTGCTTATCGTCAACTGGAACGAGCTGCAAATCGACGGCAAGGTGCAGGACGTGAAAAATCTGGACCCGGTCGCGGATAAATTCGCTGCGTTCGGCTGGCATGTGCTGGACATCGACGGGCATAGCATCGATCAGATTCGCGAGGCGATCGACCGGTCCAGATCCGGCAACATCGACAAGCCGCACGTGATCATCGCCCGGACCGTCATGGCCAAAGGCGTGCCCTTCATGGAAAATCAGGCGATCTGGCACGGCAAGGTCCCGTCGGCCGACGAAGCCAAGCAAGCGCTGGAAGCGGTCGGACCGAGCGAGGCCTTCGCCGACCTGGCGGTCTAAATGGATAGCAAGACTACTAGAAACTTGAGGGAGAGGAATAACATGACGGCTGTAAGCGGACGCGACGCTTTTGGCAAAGCGCTGTTGGAATTGGCGGAACAAAACGAGAAGGTCGTGGCGTTGACCGCCGATTTGGCCGAAGCGATTCGGGTTCATTGGTTTGCCGAACAGTACCCGGAACGTTTTTTTCAAATCGGCATCGCCGAGCAGGACATGATCGGCACCGCCGCCGGGCTGGCCATGACCGGATGGATCCCGTTCGCGACCACTTTTGCCGTATTCGCGGCAAACCGGGCGAACGAACAAATCCGGATGGCGGTGTGCTACAACGAGGCGAACGTCAAAATTGCCGTCAGCCACGGCGGCATTACGCCCGGAGAAGACGGCGCCACGCACCAGGGGCTGGAAGATATTGCGGCCATGCGTCTTATGCCGGGGATGACGGTTGTCGTTCCCGCCGACGCGGACGAAACGAGACTGGCCACGTTTGCGGCGGCCGAGCTTCACGGCCCGGTTTACTTGCGCCTCGGCCGCCTGCCGTTTCCTACGGTAACGGACCGCGCCGAACAGCCGTTTGTCATCGGCAAAGCGCGAACCTTGCGCTCCGGTACGGACGTATCGTTGATCGCATGCGGAATAATGGTCGGCATGGCATGGGAAGCAAGCGAGCGATTGCAGAGAGAAGGCATCTCCGCTTCGGTCATCGACATGCACACCATCAAGCCGATCGATCGGGATGCGATATTGAGCGAAGCGCGCAAAACCGGCTGCATCGTCACGGCGGAAGAGCACTCGGTGCTCGGAGGCCTGGGCGGCGCGGTCGCGGAAGTGCTGACCGAGCACGAACCCGTTCCCTTGGTCCGGGTAGGAACGATGGATACGTTTGGCGAATCCGGCGAACCGATGGCTTTGCTGGCCAAATACGGTTTGACGCCCGAAGCAATCGTGGAAGCGGCGAAAACGGCCATTCAGAAGAAAAGAACCGGGGGCGAACAGCTTGTGCGAGGAAGCTTTGCTTGACGTATTCCGCACATCGCTCAATCTCGGCAACCCTTGGAGGTTGACCGGACTTCAACTGGACGAGGAGCGGCAGCAATGGAATCTGTATATCGATTTCGAGCGCGGAGCGAAGGTGCGATGCCCGTTGTGCAAGCAGACGAACGTCGCCTATGAGGCGTGCGCCCGCTCCCGAAAATACTTGAATCTGCTGCATTGGTCAACGTGGATTCACGCTTCGCTCCCCGTCTTTTATTGCCCGAATTGCCAATTGGACCGCGTCTTGATGCTGCCCCTCTGGTCCGGGGAGAGATTTCATGCGGAATAACGCAGTTATGCGGGGGGAGGTTTTGTTGGATGATCAAACTGGGCGTCAATTCCCTGCTGTTTAAATCCTATGATTTTGCTGCCGCAGTCCGGCACATTTCGGAAGCGGGCTATGACGGATTGTCTCTCAACGCGATCAAAAACAATCGCGAGCACCTCGACTTGTTCCGCTGGAGAGAACAACTCCCGGAACTTAGGCGAATCGTTTCCGATCGCGGCCTGTCGATTCTGGCCATGGAAGTTGCCCATTTGTCCGGTGAATATCTGCTGCCCGCTTATGAAGCGTGCGCAGAAGCCGGAATCCCCGTTGTCAACGTTGGTCCCGGCGGACAGACGGGCGTGGAAGACGACGTGAAGCGTTCGATCGAGCAGTTGCATATCTGGTCCGAGAAGGCGGCCGAATACGGCCTTGTGTTATGCGTCAAAGCCCATGCCGGACATGCGATCTACAATTCGCAAACGCTGCTGCGCGCCATGCGGGAAATCGGCTCCGACGGGTTCGGCGTCGATTTCGATCCCAGCCATTTTTACCGGGCGGGCGAAGATCCGGTGGAAGTGCTTCCGCAAGTTTTGCACCGGGTCAAGCACGTGCACATTCGGGACTGCAACGATCGCAACCACGGCGGAACGATTTACGACCAGACTTGCGGCCGGGGCAAAATCAACCTTGCGGCCCTGTGCGATATGCTCGTGCAAGGAGGGTATTCCGGGCCCGTCGATGTGGAAATCATCGGCTCGGACGGCTATCCGTTGAGCGAAATTGTGTCGGTTGCCCGCGAAAATGCGAACTTTTTGCATGAACAATTTGGAAGACGGCAGCTTCGGCAGATCCGTTAAAAAGGAGGAGAATACGGTGCGGCGGTTTAGCAAGGCCGAGCGGTTCAACGGCTACAGGGACATCTTCACGTTCGAGGAACAGGGGCTGAAGTATTTGGCTTTCGGCAAGGCGGCGCTGGAAGCGGGACAGACTTATCGGGCCGACACGGAACAATGCGAAGCGGTCATCGTCCTTTTGAAAGGGAAGGCAACCGTGTCAACCGGGGGGAAAACGTGGAACGGCCTCGGCGGAAGGCGCACGGTTTTCGAAGGGAAAGCGACCGCCGTGTACGTGCCCTGTCAATCGTCTTTTGTCATCGAGGCGGAAACGGAACTTGAAGTCGGAATTTGCAAAGCGAAAGCGGAGAAGCGGTTTGAACCCTTTGTCGTCTACCCGGAGGAGGTGGTCGTTCACCGGCGGGGAAAAGAGACGTGGAAACGGGAAGTGCACGATATCATAGCGGACAACGCAGACGGACGGGTTCACCGGATCGTGCTCGGCGAGACGTTTAACGAACCCGGCAGTTGGTCGAGCTACCCTCCGCACAAGCACGACGGCGAACATGCGCCGGAAGAGCCGGATCTTGAAGAGATTTACTACTATCAAGTTGATCCGGAGCAAGGATTCGGCGTCCAGCTTCATTATACGAAAGACGGGGAAATCGACGACGCCTACATCGTCCGGCAAGGCGACAGCTTCGCCATCGACAAAGGGTACCATCCGGTCGCGGCGGCCGGCGGATACCGCGTCTATTATTTGTGGTTTATGGCCGGACCGACGGGCAGAACGCTTAAGCCCTACGACGATCCGGACCATCGGTGGTTGACCCGGTAACCCCGTTTCACTCATCGGAAATGCAGAGGATATACGGTCATACAGGCTGTCGCGGAGAAGCGGATGCCTTCGCCGCGCAGCCTGTTTTTCCTTTTTGCCGATTTTATCTTGCCAAACTTGTCTGATAACCTGATAATAAGACTATAACATTCGAAAGGGAGCGCGACTGGCATGAAGGTTTCGATGTTCATTACTTGTTTGAGCGACGCTCTGTTTCCGCGGGTCGGGGAAGCGATGGTTCGGGTGCTGGCCAAGTACGGCGTCCGGCTCGATTTTCCGGAAATTCAAACGTGCTGCGGGCAGCCGGCGTTCAACAGCGGTTATTGGGAGGAAGCGCGCGCTTCGGCGAGGACGATCCTCGACGCGTTCGAGGAAAGCGATTTCGTGATTGCGCCGTCCGGCTCCTGCATCGGCATGATTCATCATTATCCGAAGCTGTTCGAAAACGATCCCGTCCAACTGGAACGCTCGCGCAGGCTGCAAGGCAAGTCGTACGAATTTACCCAGTTTCTCGTGCAGGTGCTGGGCGTGACGGACGTCGGCGCCGAATTTCCGCATAAGGTGACTTATCATCCCTCCTGTCATGGCAGCCGCCTGCTCGGCGTCAAGGACGAGCCGATGGAGCTGATGAAAAACGTGAAGGGGCTGGAGTTCGTCCCGCTGCCGTTCGCCGAGGACTGCTGCGGCTTCGGCGGCACGTTCGCGGTGAAGATGGCGGATATTTCGGGCGCGATGGTGGCGGAGAAAGCGGACCATGTGAAGGAAACGGAAGCCGAGGTGCTGGTCGGCCTCGACATGGCGTGCCTGATGAATATTGCGGGCCATCTCCGGTATCGCAACGAACCGGTGCGGGTGATGCACCTGGCCGAACTGCTCGCGGAAGGAGCGAACCTGTTATGAGCAAAACGCTGACGAAACCGAATACGGTCAAGGCAAGGGCGGAGCTGGCGCTGAACGACGAGTTTCTGCGCAAAGCGGTCAAGTTTACGACCGAGCGTCTGCGCAACGGGAAAAAGAACGCTTCGGCCGAACACGGCAATTGGGACGAATGGCGGGAGCGAGGCCGGCAGATCCGTTTGCACACGATTGCCCATTTGGATTACTATTTGAATATGTTCGTGAACAATGCCCGCGCCAACGGGGTGCATGTTCACTTCGCCGAAACGGGAGCCGAGGCCGTCCGCATCGCGCTTGAAATCGCCAAGCACAAGCAGGCGAAAACCGTCGTCAAGTCGAAGTCGATGGTGTCCGAGGAGCTGCATCTGAACCATGCCCTGGAGGAGATCGGCGTGGAAGCGATCGAGACGGACCTGGGCGAATATATTATTCAGCTGGCCGGGGAGACGCCGTCGCATATCGTCATTCCGGCCATTCACAAAAACCGCCATCAGATCGCCGAGCTCCTGTCCGAAGTCGCGGGGGAGAAGCTGGCGGCGGATACGACCGTGCTGGCCGGCTTCGTGCGCAAGAAGCTGCGGGAGAATTTTCTTGAGGCGGATATCGGCATGACCGGGTGCAACTTCGCGATCGCCGAGACGGGCTCGATGGTGTTGTTCGAAAACGAGGGCAACGCCCGCATGGTCACGACGCTGCCCAAGACGCAAATTACGCTCATGGGGATGGAGCGGATTATCCCGTCGTTTCAGGACCTGGAAGTGATGGCGACGCTGCTGCCGCGCTCCGCGACCGGCCAGAAGCTGACGATGTACATGTCGTGCATCACCGGGCCTCGCCGCGAAGCCGATGCGGACGGTCCCGACGAGATGCACATCATCATCGTGGACAACGGACGTTCGCTGCAGCTCGGCGACCCGGAGTTCCAGGAGTTGCTCAATTGTATCCGCTGCGGCGCATGCCTGAACGCCTGTCCGGTATACCGGCACATCGGCGGCCACGCGTACGGCGGAACGTACAGCGGTCCGATCGGCGCGGTGCTGACGCCGGCGCTGAACAAGAACGTCGCCGAATGGGACGATATCGCCAACGCTTCCAGCCTGTGCGGCGCCTGCTATGAAGCGTGTCCGGTCAAGATTCCGCTGCACGAGATGCTCATCTATTTGCGCCGGCGGAAGGTGGAAAGCGGCTACGGCAACAAGCTCGAAAGCGCCGGCATGAAAGGGTTCGCCTCCATCATGCGCAGCGCCAAGCGGTACCGCGCGGCGCTCGGGGTGGGCAAGCTCGGCCAGAAGCTGGTCGTTCGCGGCGGCAGCATCCGCACGAAGCTCGGACCGCTCAAGGGCTGGAACGCGTACCGGGTAACCCCGAGCTTGCCGAAGACGTCGTTCCGCCAGCGCTTTGCGGCCTTGGACGAAGAGATCCGTCAAGGGTTGAACGAGATGAGCCCGGAAATGCGCAGCCGGATGGAGCGGATCGTCAAGCAGCGCGAGCAAGGAAAAGGAGGACACGGTCATGGCTGAAACGGATCGGGAATGGCTTGCGAAGCTGGAGGCGCAATCGCGCGCCAAGCAGGAAGCGTTTATGAACGGAATCGCGCAAAGGCTGAAGCGGCCGCGCGTAACGGAAGCGCCCGCCCATCCGTTCCGCGGCGCGCCCGATTTCTGGAACGCGTTCGAATGGACGCCGGAAGAGCGGATCGAGCGGTTTTCGGACAACTGGCGCAGCGTGGGAGGCCACGTCGCCCGGCTCGCCGGCTACGAGGATGTCCGTTCGTTTATCGCCGCCAAGGCCAACGAAATGGGCGCCCGTTACATTATCCGCCAGAACGAGCGGGAGCTTGCGGATTTGAAGCTGGAGGAGGCGCTGCCGGACGCGGTCGTGTCGGTATGGAATTCCGATCCCGATACGAACTGGAAGGCCCGTTCGGCGGAAGCCGATTTCGGCATCGTCATGGCCGACTATGCGGCGGCGTATACGGGCACGGTGGCGGTGCTGTCGTCCAAAGACAAGGGGAGATCGGTGTCGCTGCTGCCGACCGTGCTCATGATCGTCATTCCGGCCGAACGGATTCGGACGCGGCTCGGCGAAGTGCTGATCGGGTTCGACCGGGCGGGGCGGGAGAATCTGCCCGCCGGCATTCATTTCATATCCGGACCGAGCCGGTCGTCCGATATCGAAAACGACCTGACGATCGGCGTCCACGGTCCGGGCATCGTCTACGCGCTGGTCGTAGGCTAACGCTGCAAAACGGGAGGATCGCAACCGGTGGAAGTCACTCCGCTCACGAAGCGCAACCACTACGAAGAAATAACGGAACAGCTCAAAAACCAAATTCTCGAGGGCAAGCTGAAGATCGGAGACAAGCTGCCTTCCACCCGGGAGATGTCGGAACGGTTCGGCGTCGGACGCTCGACCACCCGCGAAGCGCTCAGCGCGCTTAAGGCGATGGGGCTGATCGAGATCCGCCAGGGCGGAGGCTGCCGGGTGATTCGCAATACGCTTGCGCCTCCCGCTGCCGACGTCCGGCTTCCCGAACTCGATTCCCTGCGGATGAACCGGACGACGCTGCTCGAGCTGATCGAGGCGCGCCAGTCGCTCGAAGTCTCCAACGCGCTGCTGGCGGCGGACAAGCGGACGGACGAGGACCTCGCGTATCTGGCGGGCATCGTGCGCGAAATGGAGCGGGCGATCGGCGACGATCTCGAAGGGGAGCGGACCGATCTCCAGTTTCATCTGGCGCTCGCGCGCGCGGCGCACAATTCGATTCTGCTGCGCCTCTTCGAGTCGATCACCAGCCAGCTGGAGCAGGCGATCCGGGACGTCCGCCGCGTCGAGCTGTACGCGAACCGCTCCGTCGCCGAGCGGCTGTTCCGCGAGCATTCGGCCATTTACGAAGCGGTCGCCCGCCGCGATTCCGCTTTGGCCGCCGAATCGATGCGGCTTCATTTGGAGCATGTCGAGAGCATCTTGACCAAATACGTCTGAGCGAAGCCGGCCGTGCATATGAAGCCGGACAACTGAAAGAATCGGCGTACGCAAACGCTAAATCGTCCCCGCCTTTAGTCCTCGACCCGGCTAGAGGCGGGGTTTGTGCTGCTCTATCGCGGAACGCGAGGCAACGGTTTGGATTAGCCGGACCGTCGTTCCGCTATTTTTTCCCAAAACAGCCCAAAGCCAGGCAATCCGGACATACGTTCCGCTATCCCATCCCACCAGGGGCGATTTTTGACAAACGGACAGAAATAACGGATCGTGTGTCAGAAAGAGAACCGATTTTGCGCCGAAAAAGTCACATAGCGGATTCACGGTCCGTTCAAAGGGCCGTATGAGCCCCTCGGCAACATGAGCCCCTTTTCACGCGCAAGCCACCCCGTTGCAGGCGGGCTTGTTTGCTTCAAGCCGCCATTTGACCCAAGCCGCCGTTCCGGTCGGGAAGCGCCGACGCTTACGTCTTTTAAACGCAACCATGTCATATAAGCGGTATGCCCGCCGCAGAAACCGATTTTTTCCGTAAGTTAATCTGACACGTGACAACCATCCGTCAAAATAGATACAATAATACAAACAGCTTGAGATGAGGTGGCGAACGTGAACGTCCGGAAGCTGCGTTTGTTCGACACGGAGAATATCCACTCCGGCGACGACCGGGACGAATACGAGAAAGACTACGCGAGATTGATCCAATCCCCCGCCTTTCGGCGTCTTCAAGGCAAATCCCAGGTGTTCGGGGCCGGCTCCGGCGATTACTACCGAACCCGGTTGACCCATTCGCTCGAGGTGTCGCAAATTGCGCGGGAAGTCGCAAGACGCCTCGGGAAGAGCATTCCGTTTTTGGCGAAAAAGGAGCACCCCGGTCTGATGCTGGACCCCGAGGTGGTCGAATGCGCCGCGCTCGCGCACGATCTGGGCCATCCGCCGTTCGGCCATAAGGGCGAAGAAATCCTGAACGACGTTCTGATGAAGGAGCACGGCCTGAAATACGAGGGCAATGCGCAAAATTACCGGATTCTGATGTTCCTCGAAAAACGGGCGGGAAGCGACAGCGGACTCGATTTGACCGCCGCGGTGCTGCTTGGAATCAACAAATATCCGTTCTGCATCGACGAGCCCGGACGCGTCAAAGGGGTGTACAAGTCCGAGTGGGAGGGCATCGGGTATTTGCGCGATTTATGGGGAATGCCTCCCGGCGTCGCGACGCTTGAAGCCCAATTGATGGACTTGTGCGACGACATCGCCTATTCCACGCACGATCTGGAGGACGGCATCCGCGCCGGCAAAATTCCGATGAACCGCAATCTGTTCGAGGACGACAAGCTGGTGGAAAACGTCGTTCAGGAAATCGTCGAAGATCAGGGCAATTCGGACATGTCCTGGGAGCAGGTCGATCTAAGCGATATGGTCAGGCGGGTGCTGAACCAATACTGGCTGCAGTGGGAACAAATTTACGCCGAGGTCGGCCGCGACCCGTCCCGCACGCGCCGGGAGATGAAAGCGCGGTGGGTGCGCAAATTCGCCAACCAGGTCGGCATCATCGACGATCCGGCGACCGGGTGGAAACGCGTGACGTTTGTGCGCGAAGGGCAGGAGGATCTCGAACTGCTGCGCACGATGGAAATTTTGAAAAAGCTGGCATGGGTGACGCTGATCAAGGATTTTCGCGTCCAGCGCCTGCACAAGCGGAGCGAAGTGATGATCCGGCGGCTTTGGGACAGCTTCAAGGAATACGAGACCGGACGGCTGATTATTCCGCCGGATTGGTTGCAAAGCTATGAACAGCACCGCGAACGCTGGCCGTGGGAACGGCTGGCGGCGGATTACATTGCCGGAATGACCGACGCGTACGCCGAAAAGGTGTATGCCGAGTTTTTCGCCAGCCGTTCGGGTTCGATCTATGAACGCGATTAAGGCTTGACATACCCATAGGGGGTATATTACAGTAAAGAGGCGAGGTGACGCGGCCAATGAGCAAGCATCACGGGGACGTGCACGAACAGAAAGACACGGCCGGCTGCTCGGCGGACATCGCGAGGAAAAGCCATCATTCGGACCGGATGAAGGCGAACCTCATTTCCCGTCTGAACCGGATCGAGGGCCAAATACGCGGAATCAAAGGGCTGATCGAGAAGGATACGTACTGCGACGACGTCCTGAACCAGATCGCGGCCGTGCAGTCCGCGCTGAACGGCGTCGGCAAGCTGCTGCTGGAAGGCCATATGAGAAGCTGCGTTGTCGAGCGCATTCAGGCGGGGGAGCTTGAGGTCGTGGACGAATTGCTGGTAACGGTCCGTAAGTTGATGAAATGACCGGCCCGGCCGATGGACCGGCAAAGCGAAGGAGGAAGAACAATGGCCAGCGTAACGTTGAAAGTAGAAGGCATGTCCTGCTCCCACTGCGTCAACGCGGTGGAAGGAGCCGTCAAGAAGCTTGGGGCTCAGGCCAAGGTTGATCTGGCCTCCAAATCCGTCGCGGTCGAGTTCGATGAGGCCAAGCTTTCGCTCGAAGCGATCAAGAACGCGATTGAAGACCAAGGCTATGACGTCGTATAAGCAAGCCTTTTTGGAGGCTGCCAGCCTGTCGGCGGTGTGACGGGCGGCGGCCTTTTTTCATTGTTTCACGTGAAGCGGCGGTATTTTCCAACATTCGTCGAATTCTCCTTCTTTCCCTCTTTATGCCCGGCAATCAGCGCTTGTTCGGAGGCGGATGCGAGCAGATGAAGCTGTCGAATAAGCTCCTGATCGGAAAGGTAAAGATCATGTCTCAGCCGGTGCTTTTCGGGAAAGGGTTTCCTGCTTTTTTTGTTGAATATTCCGCTCCGGAAAATGATCCGGTTTCCAGTATAGGAAACGTCTCCCTGATTCCACTATAATAAAGGGAATACTTACACGCCCATGGAGGAGGAGCTGGCATGGAATATCGGATCGAAAAGGATTTTCTCGGGGAGAAAAAGGTTCCGCAGTCGGCGTATTACGGCATTCAGACGTTGCGGGCGGTGGAAAACTTTCCGATTACCGGCGTTCCGGTCCATTCGGAGCTGATCCGCGCGCTGGCGCATGTGAAGAAAGCGGCGGCGAAAGCGAACGCGGCGACGAAGATGCTGCGGGAACCGATCGCGGAAGCGATCGTCAAGGCGGCGGACGAAGTGGCGCAGGGAGCGTTCGCCGATCAGTTTATCGTGGATTCGATCCAGGGCGGCGCGGGGACATCCATTAACATGAACATGAACGAAGTGCTGGCGAACCGGGCGCTGGAGCATCTCGGACGCGCCAAAGGCGAATACTTTTATTGCAGTCCGAACAATCACGTCAACATGTCGCAGTCGACGAACGACACGATCCCGACCGCCATCCGCATCGCGGCTTACAAGCTGACGCAGGATTTGCTGGCGACGCTGAATCGGCTGCAGGAGGCATTCGGCCAAAAAGCGGTGGCGTTCGACGACGTGATCAAAATGGGGAGAACCCATCTGCAGGACGCGGTTCCGATTCGGATGGGACAGCAGTTCTCCGCTTACGCGGCCGTCGTCGGGCGGGATTGCGAGCGGATCGGGCGGTCCGCGGAACGGCTGCTGGCCGTCAACATGGGCGCGACGGCGGTCGGCACGGGATTGAACGCAAAGCCGGAATACATACGGGAAGTGGTGCGGCTGCTCGCCGAAGATTTGAATATTCCGGTGCGTTCGGCCGACAATCTGATGGACGCGACGCAAAACACCGACGCCTACACCGAGCTGTCCGCTTCGCTGAAAGTATGCGCGGTCAATGTGTCCAAAATTTGCAACGACATTCGGCTGATGGCGTCCGGCCCGCGAACGGGGCTGAGCGAAATCCGGCTTCCGGCCAGGCAGCCGGGCTCTTCCATCATGCCGGGCAAAGTGAACCCGGTCATGGCGGAAGTCGTCAACCAGGCCGCGTTTCAAATCATCGGCAACGACCATACCATTTGTCTCGCCTCGGAAGCGGGTCAGTTCGAATTAAACGTGATGGGGCCGGTGCTGGCGTTCAATTTGCTTCAGTCGCTGAAAATATTGCGCAACGCGGTCGACGTCTTTATCCGCTTCGCGCTGGAGGGGATGGAAGCGAATCGGGAGCGGTGCGCGCAGTACGTGCACGACAGCTTCGGCATCGTGACGGCGCTCAACCCCCATCTCGGCTACGAGGTGGCCGCCGGCATCGTCAAGGAAGCGATCAAGACGGGAATGCGGGTGCAAGATATCATTCTCGAGCGTCATTTGCTGACCAAGGAAGAGATCGATGCGATCCTCGATCCGGTGCAGATGACGACGCCGGGCATTGCCGGCGAATGGCTGCTGGACAGCGACCGCGGCCAAAGCGGCCGCTGACCCCAAGAGCTTCGGCCAGGAAATCGTTGCCTGAAACCCGTTTACTTTTATTAAATCTTAGATTATAATAATTTTAAATAAAACGAATACGCTTTGTTTTGCATGCTGCTCCGTTGCGTCGGGAGCAGCATGCGCCGTTTTTGGGACCGCAATAATGGAACTCATTCTCAACGAGAGGTGATCGAGATGCTTGCGACGACACCGACTGCCAAGGGGTACAGCGATCGCAAGGAACTTCATCAAACGGCGGCTCGCCCGCGGGAGCGGGCGGCGCCGATCGAACGATACGGCGAGGGAATCGCGGCGCTTGCAAGCGGGCTGCTGATTGCCGCCGCATGGACGCTGGGCGGCCATTCCCAGGCATGGTCCATCGCGCTGTACTGCGCCGCTTTTGTCGTGGGCGGCTTCGCGAAGGCGAAGGAAGGCCTTCAAACCCTTTTTTACGAACGGGATCTGGATGTCAATCTGCTGATGATCGTCGCCGCGGTCGGGGCGGCCGGCATCGGCTACTGGACGGAAGGCGCCGTGCTCATTTTCATTTTCGCGCTCAGCGGAGCGCTGGAGACGTATACGATGGACCGGAGCCGGCGGGACATCTCTTCGCTGATGGAGCTTAAGCCCGAAACGGCCGTCGTGCTGAGGGACGGGGCCGAGGCGGCGGTCTCCGTTCGGGAGCTGGAAGCGGGCGACCTCGTCGTCGTCAAGCCGGGCGAGCGCATTCCCGCCGACGGCGTGGTGGTTGAAGGCGTATCGGCCGTCAACCAGGCGTCCATCACGGGCGAATCGGTTCCCGCGGACAAAGAGCCGGGCGACGAAGTGTTCGCCGGCACGCTGAACGGCCAGGGCGCGCTGATTGTCGAAGTGACGCGTCCGGGGGAAGCGTCGCTGTTTTCGCGGATCATCCGTCTTGTGCAGGAGGCGGAAAGCGAGAAGCCGGTTTCGCAGCTGTTCATGGAGCGGTTCGAACGCTATTACGCAAGGGCCGTCATTCTCCTTTCGCTGCTGTTGATTGTTCTGCCGCCGGTTGCGCTGGGCTGGACCTGGCAGCAGGCGTTATACAAAGCGATGGTCTTCCTCGTCGTTGCGTCTCCGTGCGCCTTGGTTGCGTCCATCATGCCGGCCGTCCTGTCGGCGATTTCCAGCAGCGCCCGCAGAGGGATGCTATTCAAGGGAGGCGCCCATCTTGAAAATCTGGGACGCACGCAAGTCGTCGCTTTCGACAAAACGGGAACGCTGACCACCGGGAGCCCGGTCGTGACGGACGTAATCCCGCTGCAAGACCAGGGCGAGAACGAGCTCCTTCGCGTTGCGGCATCTCTGGAAAGCCTGTCGGAGCATCCGCTGGCCAAGGCGATCGTCGAAGCGGCCAGGGAACGCGGTTTGCCGTTGGAACGGCCGGCCGAATTTCAAGCCGACACGGGCTGGGGACTTCGGGCGAAGCTGCGGGGAGACGCGTGGAAAATCGGCAAGCCCGCGTATTTGGACAGCCGGTTCGCTACGGAAACGGTGCGGGAAACGATCCGGCGGTTGGAGCGGGAAGGCAAGACGGTGACGGTCATGCAGAACGATCGGGGCGCCGCCGGCATCATCGCGCTGCGGGACCGGATTCGTCCGGAGGCCAAAGCCGCCGTCGCCGCGCTGAAACGGCAGGGCGTCAAGGTCGCAATGCTGACGGGCGATCAGCCGGGGACGGCCGAAGCGATCGCGCGGGAGGCCGGCATCGATTGGGTCTATGCGGGCCTGCTGCCCGAGGACAAAACGGACAAAATCAAGGAACTGAGGCAAACGTACGGCTATGTAACCATGGTGGGCGACGGCGTGAACGACGCTCCGGCGCTGGCGACGGCGACGGTCGGGATCGCCATGGGCGCGGGCGGCAGCGACGCGGCGCTGGCGACGGCGGGCGTCGTGCTGCTCCAAAACGACTTGCGTAAAATCGCCGGAGCCATTGCGCTGGGCAAGCGGACGATGAACATCGTCAAGCAAAATATGGCGTTCGCGCTGGGCGTCATCGTGCTGCTCATCGCCGCGAATTTCGTCCAAGGGCTGGCGCTTCCGCTCGGCGTCGTCGGGCATGAAGGAAGCACCATTCTGGTTATTCTGAACGGACTTCGGCTGCTTCGCTCGCCGGATCGGACCGGGCTGGCCGGTTAGTTGCGGCGCCAGTCTGCCGGCCGTGAAGACGCTGCATACACGGAGTGCGATCCGATTCCGCCGATCTCAAGGGCGGGGTCGGATTTTTTGCCGAGAAGAGATTCCCTCGTCTTCCGATCGTGCTCCATCGCCATAAAGAGGCAGAAAGCTCCCGCAGCGACAAGCGCAAACGTTGTAAGCGGCAGCAGCAGACTCATTGAACCGACCCCTCGCATGCGTAGTGTGCGTAACGATAATCATTATCATTATTATAACGCATCCGGGCCGGAATACAATTGTCATTTTGCCGCCCGGCTTGGAACGAGGCATGAAGGGCGGAAGCCGAATGAAACGCGAGGACTTGGTTTGACCCGGCCGATGCCGATATAATGGGAAGCAACCCAACACACCTTTTGCGTTCGGTCGGCCGCAAGGACAGAGAGGGGACAAGCCATGTTATACTCGCTTCGAAACCGGTTGATCGCGATCTTCGTGCTGCTCTTCGTGTTATCCTTCGGGACGCTGTCCGTTCTGCTCTTTAACCAGTCCCGTTCGATTATCCGTTCCTATATCGAATCGTCGGCGCTGGAGAAGATGGATGAATACGGGTCGTACATCGGCATGCTGCGGACGCAAATCTACGACCTGGCGTCCATCGTCTTCAACAGCGATATTACGCACGACTGGGACACCGTCGTCTCCGACCCGAACGCCACGTCCGCCGAAAAATATGTGGCCCACTATCGGTTAAGCCAGTTTTTGACCCAAACGACCAACAGCTATTCGAGCGTAACGTCCGTTACCGTCTACCGGCGGGAAGGCATGTGGGTCAGCAGCGGCAATCAGATCGTGTTCGACCGGTCCTTTTTGAAGGACGACTGGTACAGCCGCTTTATCCATAACGAGGAATATTGGGTGCCGTCCCATCAGGATGCGGCGGAATTGCGCAACCACAATTCGCATCCGGTCGTCAGCATGCTGATGCCGATCGGTTCGTTCCATCCCGCGCAGACGCGAAGCATCATGAAGGTCAACGTAAGCGCGGACGATTTTTTGGAACCGCTTAACCGGATTCATCTGGGCGAGAGCGGCACCATCTATTTGCTGGATCAGCATGGCCGGCCGATGCTGTCCCAGGAGGAGTACCGCCCGAACGAAAGCATGCTGAAACAGGTGGAAGCGATTCGCGCCGGCGGCCAGAAGCAGGGCGTCGTCTACCTCAAACACGACAACCGCAAAACGGATATTCTCGTATACAAGAAGCTTCCGCAAACGAACTGGATGCTCGTCGGGTTCGTCTCCGAACAGGATTTGTACGCCCAACTGTTCAAGCTGCGGCATACGATACTGCTGATCGCTTCCCTGCTGCTGATTTTGTCCCTGTTGCTGGCGAGCTGGCTGTCGCACGGCATCGCCAAGCCGCTGTCGCGGCTCGTTCAGGCGATGCGGCACGTTCAGCGGGGCGACTTCGAGCAGGCGCTGAGCCGCCTGCCTCCGGACAATCGGATCCGCAACGAGGTCGGCTTTGCGACTTCGACGTTCCGCACGATGGTCGTTCAGCTGCGGAACCATATCAAGAACGAGTTCGAGCTGAAGATGCTCAGGCAGCAGGCGGAGTACAAAGCGCTGCTGATGCAGATTAATCCCCATTTCCTGTTCAACACGCTGGAGCTGATGAGCAGCCTGACGGTGCAGAAACGGACGGAAGATACGCTTCAGGTGATCGAATCGCTCGGGAGGATGATGCGTTTTTCGCTGAAAATAAGCGACGACTTGGTCCAATTGGAGGAGGAACTGAAATACGCGCGCTATTACATGACGATCCTGCAGATCCGTTTCGGCGACCGGCTTCGCATCGACATGAAAGAGGAGGGGCGGCTTGAGGGGATCGAGATCGTCAAGTTCATATTGCAACCGCTGATCGAGAATGCCGTCAAATACGGCTTCGGCTATCGTCCGGACGTAAGCGTAAACATATGCGTCCGGCAGGAGCGGGGGCGCGTCCGCCTGACGGTGGCCGACAACGGCCCGGGGATTGCGCCGGAGCTGCGGCGGAAACTGCTCGAGCAATCGGCTTCCGCGCAGCCCCATTCGATTCTGTCGAGCCGCAGCAGCCGGATCGGTCTCGGCAATGTGCTTGCCCGCTGCCGGTTGTATTACGGCTCCCTGTTCGAAGTCCGAATCGATTCGGCCGAAGGCGAAGGCACGTCCATTGAACTCATCTTGCCCGTACAGGAGGAACAGCAGCATGTATCGCGTCTTAATCGTGGATGACGAACCGGAAATCCGGCAAGGGTTGCGGCTTAAGGTGGATTGGGAAAGCCTGGGGTTTCAAATTGCGGGAGAAGCCGCCAACGGCACGGAAGCGTTGGAGCGGTTGGCCAACGAAGCGATCGACGTCGTGCTGACCGATATGAATATGCCGGTCATGGACGGCATTTCGTTTCTCGACGCCTGCCGCGAGCAGTATCCGGTGCTGCGTCTTATCGTCATTACCGGTTACGAGGATTTTCAATACGCGAAGGCCGCCATCCGCAGCCAGGCGCGCAATTACTTGCTCAAGCCGGTCGCAAGGGACGAGCTGACGGAAGCGCTGGCCAACGTGAAAAAGGAGCTGGACGAGCAGCGGCGCCACCGGGACGAGGAGGCGTTCATCCGCTGGCGGCTGTCGCAATATTACAAGGAGATGAAGGAGCAGTTTATCGTCCGTCTGGTCAAAGACGAACCGGATTCCCTCCGTCTCGACCGGGACCGTTCGCGCCTGTTCGAGCTGGACTCGTGGGACAACAAGACCGTCCGCTTCATGACCGTCGGCCTTCAGGAGCGGGCCGACGCGGCCGCGTCCCCGGAACGGACGCCGGACAAGTTTCGGCTGCCGCTTGAGGCCATCTGCCGGGAATGCGCGGAGCCATTCCACGATGAGGTCCATGTTTTCCGCGATGCGAATTACCCCGGACTCATGCATTTTGTTTTGCCCGACAACGAAGAGCGCCGGAAGGCGTTTGCGGAGGCGCTGTCCCGGAACGTGAGCGCGTTTCTGGGCTTCGAGCTCGCCATTGGCGTGGGGCGTCCGGTGACCGGGTTCGGGCAGTGGAAGGAGGGCTATACGGCCTCGCTTCTGGACTGGAGCCTGCAAGGCAGCGGCCTGCCCGAGGATCTTCGGCATTCCGCCTGCCAAGCCGCTCTTCCGGAGGAGACGGTCAAGGTGATCGTACGGTATCTTTCGCGCGGCGAGCGGGAAGCGTTCGAGCAGGCGGTCCGCCGCGAACTGCAGGAAGCGATCGGAATGTCGAAAGCGAGGTTCTACAAAGTCATTTTCCAACTGTATCTGGCCATCGAATCGGTCGCCTACGATGCGCGCGTCCCGTTCGAAAGCGGCGACCAGCTGTGGCTTCGGCCGGAGATCGCGCTCAGTTTCGATTCGGCGGAGAAGGCGGTACGGTTTCTGAACCGGCTTGCGCTCAAAATCGTCCATCGGCTGAAAAGCGAGTCCGGCGAGGCCGATTCGTCGCTGATCAAGGCGGCGCAAAAATTTATCGACGAAAATTACATGTACGACCTGAATTTGACGATGATTGCGGAGAAGTTCAACTACAATCCGTCCTATTTTTCCGAGATGTTCAAATCCAAGGTCGGCAAGTCGTTCATCCAGTATGTGAACGAGGTGCGAATGGAGCATGCGGTCCGGCTGCTCGAGGAGACGACGCTCAGTCTTTGGGATATCGCCGAGCTTACCGGGTTTTCCAACGCCAGCTATTTTAGCTCGAAATTCAAGCGGATGTACGGGATGACGCCGTCGGATTACCGGCAGCGGGCATCTGTAAAATTTGAAAGCGAAAACCCGAAAAAATAGCATTCATAACGTTTCTTCCCCCTCTTATGATGGAAATACACCGTACAAGAGGGGGAAGCAAGATGCGAAAGTCACGCCGGCCATTGTCCAACGAGCACAATCTTACGGCTTACGTCTTTTTGCTGCCGTGGCTGATCGGATTTTTTTGCCTGACGCTCGGCCCGATGTTGGGGTCGCTTTATTTTTCATTCACCAGGTACAACCTGCTCAGTCCGCCCGAGTGGATCGGGTTTTCCAACTTCGTGAGCATTTTTACCGAAGACCAGACGTTTAAAAACTCCATTTCGCTTACTTTCCAATATGTGTTCCTGTCCGTTCCGCTCCGGCTTGCGTTTGCCCTGCTCATCGCCATGATGCTGAACAAGGGGATTCGGGCGCTCGGGCTGTACCGGACGGTTTATTACATTCCCTCGCTGCTTGGAGGAAGCGTGGCCATCGCCATCGTGTGGAGACAGATTTTTGACGGCGAGGGCCTGATCAACAAGTTTCTCGGCCTGTTCGGCATCGAGGGGCCGTCGTGGATTTCCCACCCCGACTACATCATCTATACCATCGTCTCGCTGTCGGTCTGGCAATTCGGTTCGGCGATGGTCATTTTCCTCGCGGGACTCAAGCAGATTCCGGCCGATTTGTATGAAGCCGCACAGGTGGACGGAGCGGGCAAAGTGCGGCAGTTTTTCCGCATTACGCTGCCGATGCTCTCGCCGGTGCTTTTCTTTAACCTGGTCATGAGCATCATCAACTCGTTTCAGGCGTTTACGCCCGCTTACGTGATCGGCGACGGCCGCGGCGGCCCGCTCGACGCGACGATGTTCTATACGCTTTATCTCTATCTGAAAGGCTTCTCGTTTTTCGATATGGGCTATGCGTCCGCGCTGGCCTGGATAATGCTGCTGATCATCGGGGCGTTCACCGCAGTCCTTTTCGCCACCTCGAAATTCTGGGTCTTCTACGGCGACAGCAAGGAAGGGAGGTAAGAAGCGATGCGAACCAAATCCGTTGCCGCCGCCGCCAAACACGCGGTCATCATTCTTGTCGGCATCCTTATGCTGTACCCGGTGCTGTGGCTGGTGAGCAGTTCTTTTAAGCCGAATCAAATGATCTTTACCGACACGGGGCTCTGGCCGAAGGCGTTTACGCTGGACAACTACGCGAACGGCTGGAGGGGCCTGCAGCACGTTTCGTTCGGGCGCTTCTTTGCGAATTCCTGGCTGATTTCGGTCATGAGCGTGCTCGGCAATCTGGCGACCTGCTCGCTCGCGGCCTTTGCCTTCGCCCGCCTGAACTTTAAACTGCGGAAATTGTGGTTTTCGCTCATGCTGGTGACGATCATGCTGCCGTATCATGTCACGCTGATTCCGCAGTACATCATCTACGACAAGCTGCAGTGGATCAACACCTATTATCCGCTGATCCTGCCCAAGTGGCTGGCGCACGATTCGTTTTTCATCCTCTTGATGGTGCAGTTTATTCGCGGCATTCCGCGGGAGCTCGACGAAAGCGCGACGATCGACGGCTGCAGCCAGCGGCAAATTTACGGGCGCATCATCCTGCCGCTGCTTGTGCCGGCCTTGATCTCGGCTGCGATCTTTACGTTCATCTGGTCGTGGGACGACTTCTTCAGCCAAATGATTTACTTGAGCGACATCAAGCTTTTTACGGTACAATTGGGCATCCGCTCGCTGTTCGACCCGTCGGGCCAATCCGATTGGGGCGCGCTGCTGGCCATGTCGACGCTGTCGCTTGTGCCGATCACGCTGATCTTCCTGATCTTCCAGCGCTATTTCCTGGACGGCATCGCGACGACCGGCCTGAAGTAAAGGTCGAGCGGATTTCATCCAGGGGAAATCTTGTCCATCGCCCTTCATCTGCCTTGACGGCAGCATGGGGGGCGAAGTTTTTTTCCCTGTGCATGAGCCGATCCAAAAAAAATAATAATGAACATCCGAAGGAATGAAATTTCGTTTTGGGCAAGGTTATCATACCATTAGAGCTGTAAGCGGATTCACTTCATGACACCTTCGGGGGGAATCAACATGAAACGTAAGTGGCACATTCTGGTCTTGGCGGCATTGATGGCGATCGCAACAGCCTGTTCGGGCGGAACGGGCAGCGGCGGGGCGGGCGGTTCGTCCGCTTCCGAAAGTCCGAGCGGCGGCAGCGCGCCGAGCGGCGGCTCGTCCGGCGGCGAGCAGGTGGAGCTGCGCATCATGTGGTGGGGCGACCAAAAGCGCGCGGACATTACGAACGAAGCGCTTAAAGTGTTCCAGCAGAAACATCCGAATATCAAGGTTGTCGGCGAATTCGCCCCGTCGACCGGCTATTTCGACAAGCTGAACACGCAGCTTGCGTCCGGGACGGCGCCCGACGTCTTTTTCCTCGGCGGCAACGTCGTCGACTATGCGCTCAAGGGCGTCCTTCTGGATCTCGGACCTTACGTCGGCAAAGAACTGGACCTGTCGGATATGGATCAATCGATGATCGATTACGGCACGCTGAACGGCAAGCTGGTTCATATTTCCGCCGGCGCGAACGCCCGCGGGATCGTCGTCAACAAGACGATGTTCGAAAAAGCCGGCATCCCGGTCCCGCAGGACGGCTGGAACTGGGCAGACTACGCGCGCATCAGCAAAGAAATTTCCGACAAGCTGGGCAAAGGCTACTACGGCACGTATAACTTTGCGGTCGACGGCCTGGACATCGCGCTGAAGCAAAACGGCAAGCAGCTTTACGATATGGCGAAGGGCACGCTCGGCTTTGAGGAAGTGGACGCGTTGAAGTGGTTCCGGTACTGGGATGAGACCTCCAAAGCCGGCGGCGTCGTTCCGGCGGAGCTGCAGGTCTCCAATCCTCCGGGCGACACGAGCAAATCCCTGATCGTAACGGGCAAAGTGGCGATGGGGCTGATTCCGTCCAACCAGCTTGCGGCGCATCAGAACCTGACGCAGGACAAACTGATTCTGGTTCAGGTGCCGCGCGGCGAAAAAGGAACGGGCGTCGTGTTCGAGTCGAGCCAAGGTCTGTCGGGATATGCGAAGACGAAGCATCCGAAAGAAGTGGCGACGCTGATCAACTTCTTCATCAACGATCCGGACGCGGCCAAAATTCTCGGCAACGACCGCGGCGTGCCGGTTACGTCCAAAAACCGCAAGCTGCTGGAAAGCGAAGCGAGCGAGGTCGACAAAATCGTCTACGACTACACGAGCCGGGTTTCCGAAGCGGCGAAAAAAGAGCCGTTCGCGGTCAGCTACAATCCGCCGGGCTTCTCCGAATATTCCAAACTTGCGGAAACGACGCTGTATGAAATCGGCTTCGGCCGCAAGAGCGTGGAAGACGCGGTGAAAGATTTCTACAACGGCACGGTCAAGATTTTTAACAACAACCAAAACGGCAATTCATAACCCCATGCTCCGAAACAGGCTGCCCGGCGGCAGCCTGTTTCGGCATCGGTCGGTATCGGTCGGCAGCGGGCGAAACCTTCGCCTGAAGGGGCAAGGGGCCTTATTTCATCTTCAAAAGCGAGGCTGCGGAAATGAACGATGTTTTGTTAAAACGGCTTAGGGAGCTATCGGTCGACGAAAAGGTCGGGGAGCTGAAAAAAGCGTCGGATTCGCAGGTGATGGCGGAATGGCGGCGGTCCGGCGTGCGGTTCGCGGCTTCGGCGGGAAAGCTGGAGCAGGTGTATTACGCGGCGCTTCGCAAGCTGCTGGACTGCATCGTGCCGACCGGCGGCGGCGAACCGATCCTGCAAGAAGGCGGGATATATCTCGGCTGCTGGCTGGAGAGCACCGGAACGATCAATGCGGAGCTGCTGTCCCGGTTTGTTCCGTCCGTATCGGAGGCGACTTACCGTTCGTTCGCCGTACATCAGCGGGAGGACGGGCTGCTGCCGTACAAGGTGACGGAGCAAGGTCCGGCTTACCGGCAAATCCAGCTCGTATCGCCGCTCGCCCGGAGCGTTTGGAACCATTACCGCCTTAACGGGCGGGACAAAACGTTTCTGAAGACGATGTACGACGCGATGGCCCGCTACGACGGCTGGCTGGCCGCTTTCCGCGATACGCGCGGCACCGGCTGCGTCGAAGCGTTCGGCACGTTCGACACCGGCCACGATTTGTCGCCCCGTTTCTGGCATGTGCCGGATACGCCGCATTTAAGCGATGCGGCGAAGTTCGATCCGGATTCGCCGGTATTGCCGTTTCTGGCGCCGGATTTGACGGCGAACGTGTATTGCCAGCGGCTGTATTTGGCGCGCATGGCGGAAGAGCTCGGCCTGCCGGGGGACGAGTGGCGGGAGAAGGCCCGGCGCAGCTTGGACAGCCTGTTCCGCTACTGCTTCGACGAGAAGGACTTTTTCTTTTACGACCGGGACCGCAACGATGCGTTCGTCCGGGTTCAATCCGACGTGCTGCTTCGGGTCATGGCGTGCGAGGTGGGCGAACGCGGCTTTTTAGATGAGATGCTGCGCCGGTATTTGCTGAACACAAGCAAATTTTTCGCCAAATATCCGTTTACGTCGATCGCCATGGACGATCCCCGGTTCGATCCGTCTTCGAGCTACAACAGTTGGGCCGGACCTTCCAATTTTCTCAGCCTGATCCGCGCTCCGCATGCGTTCGAGCATCACGGCCGCCATGTGGAGCTGACGTGGGTCATGCAGCCGATCCTGTCCGCGTTTGCCAAGGCGACCCGGTTCGCGCAGACGCTCAGCCCGTGGACGGGCGACGAAGGGTTTACCGAGGCCTACTCGCCTTCGATTCTCTGCCTGCTGGACTATGTGGAGCGGCTGTGCGGCATTCAGCCCCGGCCGGACGGCGAGCTATGGTTCACCGGACTTGTGCCGTATCCGATGGACCACGGGGAGGAGGTCGCCGGCGAGACGGCGTACGGCCGGACGGTGGAAGGCGTAACCTACGAGCTGATCAATACGCGGGAGGGCTGCGAAATTTACCGCGACGGAGAGCGCTGGATGCGCTTTTCCGAGCGGAATCCGCATCGTCACCGACCGCCGCGGGGAGCTGGCCGGCATTGTCGGCATGAGCGTTCGGACGGTCGAAGGGAAGATTCATTATCGCGGCCGGGACATTCCGTTTGCCGTGAAGGGCAACGAGCGGCTGGCCTATGCCGGCGGAGCGTTCGACCGGACGCTGGATATCGGCATCGTGTATCCGACGTACCGGTAGAGAAGCGTGAGGATGCGGGAGAAATCGAGAGGAGCCGCAAACCGGCGGAGAGCTCACGATGCCGGAAAGCAAAAGAAGGGAACAGGAGGGAGCTTGGCATGCTCTTCAGTAAAGATGTGCAAATTCGGGACCCGTTCGTCTTCCCCGTGGCGGAGGAAGGCAAATATTATTTGTTCGGCAGCACCGATTCCAATATTTGGGGCAAAGGAACGGGGTTCGACGCCTACGTGAGTGACGACCTGCAGCGCTGGCACGGCCCTTTCCCCGTGTTTCGCCCGAAAGAGGATTTCTTCTCGGACACAAACTTCTGGGCGCCCGAAGTCTACTTCTATCAGGGCCGATATTATATGTTCGCCACGTTCAGAAGAAAGGACAACGGCCTTCTCGGTACGGCGGTCCTTGCCGCGGACCGCCTGCTCGGGCCGTTCGAGCCGTACAGCGACGGACCGGTCACCCCGGAAAGCTGGAGCTCGCTCGACGGCAGCCTGTTCGTCGACGAAGAAGGGCAGCCGTGGATGGTCTTTTGCCACGAATGGCAGCAGGTCGGGGACGGGGAAGTGTGCGCCATCCGCCTTAGCGCCGATTTGAAGCGGGCCGTTTCGGAGCCGCTCCTGCTGTTCCGCGCATCCGAGGCGCCTTGGACGACGCCCTATCTGTCTCCGCGTTATCCGGACCAAGTCAATTACGTGACCGACGGGCCGTATGTGTTCCGCGCTTCGTCCGGCGATCTGCACATGCTGTGGGCGGGGTTTATCGACAATACGTATGCGCTGGGCATCGCAAGGTCCGAATCCGGCCGGATCACCGGCCCGTGGAAACACGAGGAGAAGGCGCTGTATCAGAACGACGGCGGGCACGGCATGGTGTTCCGCACGTTCCAGGGCAAGCTGATGCTGACGATTCATACGCCGAACAAGACGCCGCACGAGCGTCCCATTTTCCTCGAAGTGCTGGAAGACGGCGGCCGGATTTCGATCGGTAGGCAGTTGTAATCGCGAAGCTTCAGGCTGCGCTTCATCGGCTGCGGCGAATAGGGAAACGGACAGGGAATCCGTTATATTCCTTTTTTAAGCCAAAATTGCTTTTTCGAGGACTCAGGATCCGTTATTTCCGTCTGATCGTCCAAAATGACGCTTGTATGGGGGGAATAACGGCTCTCGTGTCCGGGTCGCCTGGTTTTTAGCCGTTTTTTGACGAAATAGCGGAATGACGGTCAACTGGTTCCAAACGTCGTGGCCTTTGCTGAATCGCGCAGCTTCGAAGGCGGCCTTCAAGCAACCTCGAATGCGACTTTGAATGCGTCCTCGAAAGCGGGTTCGATACGGCTTCGAATGCGACCTTGAATGTGTCTTCGAACGCGGTTTCGAATGCAGCCTCGAATGCACCTCGAATGCAACCTCCAACGCGGCCTTGAAGGCGTAAGCGGCTTGGCTGCGGCCGTTCTGTACCGAATATGTCCGGCGATTCGCAAGCAAATGTGCTACAATGGCATTGGCTTCGCCCGAATCCGGCGGAGCGGATAAACCGTTGATCGACTTCGTTTGGAGGTTAGGATGCGCAAACTAATCTTTTTCCTGGGGGGAGCCGGAGCCGGCAAAACGACGCTTGCGAGAGCGCTGGCGGGGAAGCGCCGGGCCGCGCTGCTGGATATGGATTCGCTGTCCCGGCCCGCAGCGGAGGCGTTAATGATCCAGGCGGGACTGGACCCGGACGACCGGGATTCCCCGGAATACAAGGCTTTGTGCCGGGATTTGGGCTATCGGCTGACGATGAACGCGGCGTTGGACAATCTGGATGTCGGAACGGACGCGGTGGTGATCGGACCGTTTACGAAAGAAATCGAGGATCCAAGCTGGCTGGAGCGGGAGCTTGGCCGCATCGGCGCTTCGCCGCAGAACGTCGATGTGAAGGTCGTCTTCGTCCATTTGCCGGACGAACAGCTTTACAAACGCCGAATTCAGCAGAGGCAGTCCAAACTCGACCAATGGAAACTGGACAACTGGGACAGCTTCAAATTTTCCCTTGCGAAGCGGGAGGTCAAATGGAACCTGCCGCCGGGATCGATTCTCTATTTCGATAACTCGCAGCCGCTGTCCGACGAAATCATCTCGAGGCTGGAACGCTTCGTATACGGAGACGGAGAACGGGATCGGCCGGGCTGATCGGCTCGGCGTTTCCCAGGCTAGGCCGGTACCCTCTGATCGGACGCTGTGCCGCAGAAGGGACAGCAGAAACAAAAAGCGCGACAATGACCTCGGTTTGAACTCCTTCCAATCCCACTTCCCAACGGGGCTCAAGTTTCTTCTATGTTCGTCCAGCCGTTTTTTTCATCAGGAAGCGATGGGACTACGGCATTACGCGCTGTGCGTTTTGGCGGTTGCGAATGTTATCGCGATTTTCTGGCTGTTCCAAGGACCGCGCGTAGAACATGGGGAGAAGCTTGACGTTTTTACCTTGAACGGACAAAGCGAGCACTGGAACGTACATAACTATACGATCGTCAAGACCGGCAAAACCATCTGGCGAGGATCGGCCGGTCTGACTTATCTCGGCGAAGAAAGCGAAATCGCGGATTCCGATTTTTTCTATTATCAGTTTGTGGAGAATCATCCCGGTTCCGGTTTGGAGACGGTGCTGACAGGAGGACAATCGGCACAGGGCGGCACCGTGAATCTTCCTCAAACTTGATGAGATAAGCGTTCTGCGTGTTGAGAGGCCCCGTATCGCCGACTACGATCACGCCTCCGTCCGAGGTGGGGATCAGATCGTAGCCGTTGATTTTCGTATAGTGCTTCACGGCAGGGCGAACGATTTTTTTCCATACGACCGTACCCTTATCGTTCATGCGGTATAAACCGAGAACCGAGTCTTTGCCGCGTTCGCCGCCCATGGCCAGAACTTCGCCTTCAATGGACCGGCTCCATTGTTTTTTGCCGTTCGCATCCAGCTTGACGGCAAGGGTGTTCCAGCCCCACCTGCCAAAGCCTTTCGCGTAATCTATACCGGCCAGCAGCAGCCCTTGGTCGGCGGTCGCGGTTGCCATCATGGACGCGATACTTTGATAATAAGCGGATACGTCAAGCTCCTTCAGCAAACCGCCGTTCAAATCCAGCTTGATCAAGACGGCTTTGCCTTTTGCGTTCGTTAAGCTGCCGGCCAGCCAATAGCCGTCCTCCGCCTGGACGACGGATAGGAACTGGTCGAAATCTTTTCCTCCGTAAAGATATTGCCAATCCACTTGACCTTCGGCGTCCACCTTAACGGCAAAGGCCTGAACGCCTTCCGCATCGGTCAGATAAGGGTCTGTCCTACCGCCAAGTAACCGCCGTCGGCGGTTTGAATGATCTTTTTGGCGTAAAGGCCGGGCGAATACGTATATTCCCACTCTTCGGTTCCGTTTTTGCGGAGCTTATGAATGACCAACTGACGGTCTTTGTCGCCGGTGTAAACCCAGCCGCCGTAGGCGCAACGGCATGTCCCGTGCTGCTAAAAGAAGGTTCGTCCAATTGCGTCCATACTTTTTTTGCCGATTCCGCTGCCGACACGTTTGACGCACTGGCGCTTACTGTCAACAAAAGGGCAGCGCATGCAGTGAGCCATTTCTTTTTCATTGCCGCATTTCTCCCCGCAGGTATCAGACTTCATTGGCGGAAGCCGAACGCGCATCGTTCGGACTTCAAGCCATGGAAACTATATCATAGGGCAAAAAGCGGGCACAGAAAAGATTGGGCATTGTTTTCTTATGCTGTCTAGCGCCCGTTCTTTTCTTTCAATCGACAGAATCGCCGTCATAGCGAATGGCCCGGAGTTATGGTCGCACGAGATTGAGTATGCGGGGGCAAAGGCCAAACTTATGTTTCCGCTGCATTTCGTCAATAAATAGACAATAGGATATACATAGACGCCGGCTAGGACGCCGGTTAGGTCCCGTGCAGTACGGGAAGGAAAACGAAAGCGCATGAAAGGCGGTGCAGCGATGCGGGGCGCGAAGGGAGCCCGGTCGCCAAGACCATGATCCGGCTTCGTTCGTTCGAGCCGATGTCGCCGATCTTGGCGGAGCGGGTGCCGGCGGGCGGGGAATGGGGCCACCAGTTGAAGTGGGACGGCTACCGGCTGCTCGCAAACGTCCAAAACGGACAAGTCGGGCTGTACTCCAAGCATATGGCGCGGATGGACGAGGTCTATCCCGAGATTGCCGGGGCGCTTGCCGGGATCGGCGAATCGTGCCTGCTGGACGGCGAAGCGGTCGTCATGGACCCGCGCACCGGCCGCCCGAGCTTTCAACTGATGCAGCAGCGGGCCGGCAAGATGGCCAACCGCAGGGACAGTTCCGGCAAGCTGCCGGTTCAATACATCGTATTCGACGTGCTGGAAATCGGAGGAGAAGATTGGCGCGGCAGGCCGTTTATCGAGCGGCACCGGCGACTCGAACGGCTGGCGGCGGATTGGCGGTCCCCTCTGTTTACGACCGAACTGTTTGAAGACGGGACGCGATTGTGGCAATGGGCGCAGGCGAACGGCTGGGAGGGCGTCGTCAGCAAAAGGCTCTCCGCTCCGTACCGCAGCGGAAAAAATCATCGCGATTGGTTCAAGGTGAAAACCGCAATCGTCGTGGAAGCGGATATCGTCGGCATCCTGCGCAAGGAAGGCCGAATCTCCAGCCTGGTCATGCGCGTGAACGGGCAGTATGCCGGAAGGGTATCGTCCGGGCTCGACGGGAAAGCGAAGGAATGGCTGGCGGGGCTGGAGCAGGGCTCCGCCTATCCGCCGCCTTTTCCCAAGCTTCCGCAAAGCCTGAAGGGAACGGACGTCGCCTGGCTGCGGAAGCCGTTCCGGGCCGAAGTGACCGGGCGGGAATGGACCGACGAAGGCTTGCTCAGGCATCCGAAAATCCGTTTGCTCCGCAACCGTCCGTAACCAAGAGGGAAGTTTGCAGCAAGCCGGCAGCAAGACGTCCGTTAGGCTCAAACCGACGAAAGAAGGGGAAACGGGTGAATGCAAAGGCCAAATACCGGGAGTTGTGCCGGACGAATGCGGATATTCCGCTTTCTTCGCAGGACTGGTGGCTGGACTGGTCGGCGGGCGAGGAAAATTGGGACGTCGTCGTTGCGGAACGGGACGGGCGGATCGAAGCCGCGCTGCCGTATGTCGTCGAGAAGCGGGCGGGCATGCGCCGTCTCGGCATGCCGCCGCAAGGCTCGCTGACGCTGGGCGCGTGGGTGCGTGCGCGCGAAACGAGCGGCGTCGCGGAAAAGCTGGACCGGGAGAAAGAGCTGGTGGCGGAGCTCATCCGCAAGCTGCCGCCGTTCGATCTGTTCTCGGCGTGGATGCATTGGAAGCATTCGTACGTTGCTCCTTTTTCTCAACAAGACTTTAAGGCGGACGTATTCTACACGCATGTATTGCCGCTGTCGCCGGACTTTCGAACGGTGGAGAGCGGCTTCCGGGAGAGCGTCGTGCGGGACGCCGGCCGGGCGGAGGCGGCGCTCCGGATCTCCGACGCGCCGGATATGGAGCGGTTGTATAGTCTCGCAGCCCAACGAATCGGCGCAAACGAGGCGGCGCCTTCAACGCTGGCGCAGGCGCTTGCTCTGGACGAGATTTGCGAACGGCGCGGCTGCCGCCGCATGTGGTTCGCGGAGGATGCGCGGGGGAGAGTTCACGCCGTCTTGTACATCGTCTGGGACTGCGATACGGCTTATCTGCTGATGAGCGGCGAAGCTCCGCTGCTGCGGACAAGCGGAGCGAAGGCGCTGCTGCTTCGGGAAGCGATCCGCTTCGCCTGCCGGAACGTCCGGTATTTCGACTTCCGCACGAAAACCCCCGACCCGGAGGACCGGCACTGCCAAAGCTTCGGCGCGCGCCCCGCGCCGAATATCCGAATCACCAAGTACGGCGGCGGACGGCTTGCCGCGCTCGCGAGCCGGATCAAACGCTCGATCGCGGGTTCGTCCCGGGTTTGAGAACCTGGGCTCCCAGGCTTCATGTTGAAAATCCTTCGGTCAAACCGGCCGGCTGCGGCCGCGGCCGCGTATGCCTGCGCGGGACTGCGGCTTAAGCCCGCCGGTTTTTTTGACTGCCTTTCCGGCATCCGCTTCGATCCGAAGGCGCACAAGGGACAAGTCGTGATATAGTGATATAGTGATATAATAATAGACCGACTAACCCAAGGAGCTTGCAGCATGGCAATCGGGTCGATTTACCGCAAATATTTCAAAAACAATCTGTTTCTCAAACTGATTCTTCTGTTCTCGCTCATTACGATCGCGACCATCATCACCTTCTCGTACCTGATGTACCGCACCGCAGCCCAGTCGGCCGTTCGAAGGGAGCTGGACAACCAGGCCCGGGCGATGGAAAGCGTCAACCGGTACATCAGCGGCAAATACGAGTCCGTCCGGGCGATGATGAACGACGTGTACCGAAGCGATACGCTCTCGGCCAACCTCAGCTATTTTCTTCTCCATTCTTACGATTCGTACGTCAAATATCAGTTGGATCACTATTCCGCCGGCAACGGCGGCGAGTTTGCGAGCGTGACGGAATACTTTTTCCATCGCTTGGATTCCGATGCCGACATACGCAACATCGTGCTGTACAGCTCGGAGAAGCAGGTCTTGTACGCCTTTGACGCCAACAAAAGGTTTAAGCTCATACCCACGAACGCGGCCCGTTCCTACATTCCCGACGTCATGGCGATGGAGACGAGGAACGTGACGGCTCCGAACGTTTGGGTGAGCAAGGCGATCGGCCAATCCGATCCCCGCGTTTATACGGTTCGGGTGCCGGTCAACGACAAGCAGACGCTCAAAAATATCGGCCAGCTCCTCGTCTATTTCGACTCCGAGCGGATCTCGAACGCGCTGGCCGGATACAAGACGGATTTGAAGGGGACCATCGTCGTCCGGGATGCGAACGGCAACGTCTTCTACGACTCTGCCGGAACGCGCTACGGGCAAAAGCTGGAAATCGCGGACGGCGAGCCGGCGGCGCTGGACGGAAGGCAGCTTGCCAACGGCGTTTATACGAACAGGCTTTCCTCCGGCGAAGGGGGCTACGCGGTCATCGGGGAAGCGACCCGCGAAGAAATCGCGGCTTCCTATAAGGGAACCCGCAATACGATCGTCCTGATCTGCCTGATCTGCATCGCCGTCGCCACGCTGATTCCGTCGCTGTTTATTATGAGCTTCGCGAGGCGGACGAACGAGATCATCCGGTTCACGCGGCGAATTAAAAACGGCGATCTGAAAGCCCGCATCGACGATACGCATGAAGACGAGCTCGGCCAAATCTCCAGAAGCTTCAACGCGATGCTGGACGAGCTGAACCAGTACATCGACCGGGTATACAAGGCCGAAATCAAGCAGAAGCATGCGGAACTGGCGGCGCTGCAGGCGAGGGTCAACCCGCATTTTCTCTACAATACGCTCGAGGTGATCCGCATGCGCGCGTTTTCGCAAGGCGACAACGATGCGGCGGAGATGATTTACAGCCTGTCCATGCTGTTCAAGAATTTGGTCAAGCAAAACCGGGAGTACACGCTGCATCACGAGCTGGAGGCATGCCGGCTGTATTTGGAGATGTTTCGCATCCGTTACAAAAACAAATTCGCCTTCGAGATCGAATGCCCGCCGGAGCTTCGGAGCGCCGCGGTCATGCGGCTGTCGCTGCAGCCGATCGTGGAAAATTACATCGTGCACGGCATGGATCCGGCGCGAACCGACAACCGCTTGTCCGTGCGGGTCATGGCGGACGGCGGCGACATTCGGGCGGTCATCGAGGACAACGGCAAAGGAATCGAAGCTACCAGGCTGGAGGAGCTCAAGGCGCTGCTCAAAAGCGCGGAGGAGAGCGAAGGATTCGGGCTGCGCAGCGTGCACGCAAGGCTCAACCTGGTGTACGGCGAACCGTACGGCCTGGACATTGAAAGCGAGCCGGGAGCGGGGACGACCGTCACGATCCGGCTTCCGGCATCCGTCGGGGAGGCGAGGGAAAATGCTTAAAGTGTTCATTGCGGACGACGAGCCGTTCATTATCGAAGGCCTGTTCGATATGATCGACTGGGCTTCGCTGGGGCTTGAGATCGTCGGCCATGCGGAGAACGGGAGGCTCGCCCTGGAGGCGCTGGCGCATACGCCGGCCGATATTTTGATTACCGATATTTCAATGCCGGTCATGAACGGACTGGAGCTGATCGCCGCGGCCAGGGAGCGCCAGCCGAATCTGAAGGTCATCGTGCTCAGCGCCTACAGCGAATTCGATTATCTCCGCGAAGGCATGAAGCTCGGCATCGAAAATTATTTGCTCAAACCGATCAACGTCACGGAACTCAAGGAAACGCTCAGCAACACGGTCATGAAGCTGAACAGCCAGAAAGCGGAAACGCTGCTGAGCGACTACGGCATTCAGCTCATGAAGGACAACACGCTCTACCGCTGGCTGACCGGAAGCATGGCGGAAGAGGAATTTCACGAGCGGGCCGCGATGCTGGGCATCGAACCGGCCGCTCCGTATACGGCGGCCGTCGTCGTCCGCGGCGATCCGGAAAGCGCGGAGCGGTCGGACCGGTTGTTCGCCGCCGTGGCGGCGGCGCTGGGCGGCGAGCGGAGCTGCCTTGTCTTTCGCGATATGGACGGCGATATCGTCGTTCTCGCCGGATTTGACGATCGGCAGGCGGACAAAACGGCGGTGCTGCAAACGCTCTCCGCGTTGAGAAACGCCGATCCCGGGGAGCGGCCGTTCCGGCTCTCTTCCGGGAGGATACATGAAAGCCCGCAAGCTTCGGCCAGCTATCGGGAAGCGAAAAAAGCGCAGGAATACTTCCTGATCTATCCGGAATGGGAATGGATCGATTACGGCGATCCCCGCGCGTTCAGCCAGGCGAGCCTGTCGGAGTTTCCGATCGACTGGCAGGCGTACGCCAAGCTGCTGGTGGCCAAAGACAGCGGCAAGCTGGCGGCGTTGATCGCCGGCGATTTCGAGCGGCTGCGCCGGATGGAAGGGGTTACGCCTTCCTATCTGCAGGAGATTGCGCTTGAGCTGATTGTCCGATTCAAGATGGAGCTGAAAGAGATCAAGCGGACGGAGGAGCCGGAGCTGTTTGCGGCCGGCTTCGAAGGCGTGCGGAATGCGGCCGATTTCAACGCCTTGGCGGAAGCGGTTCGCGGGGTGGCGGCGCGCTGCGTCGAATCTCTCGTCCGCGATACGCGCAGCCCCGTCGTCCTGCAGGTGCTGAACGTCATTCACGAACGGTACGCCGAAGAGCTGTCTCTGAAAATGCTGGGCGCGCAGTTTCATATCCATCCGGTCTATCTGGGCCAGCTTTTTATCAAAGAAACGAACGAATCGTTCACGGAATACATCAACAAATACCGGATCGAAAAAGCGAAGGAGCTGCTTCGGACCACGCACCATAAAGTGCATGAAATCGCGCGTTTGGTGGGCTATTGGGAGACGGGCTACTTCTACAAGCAGTTCAAAAAATACGTGGGCGTTTCCCCGACCGAGTTCAAAGCTTTGTTATAAGAAAAAAGATTGCCGGCAGACTGCGACGCAAGCAGTCTTTTTCTTTAGTTTCGACATGATATCTTAAGTTTGTCTTCTATTTGAAACTGCTTTCATGAATTACAGTTAAATTGCAAACACTTTATTTCACCTGAGGGGGAACAAGCAGATGGGCAAGTCAAAGAAAAGCTTTGGGCTGCTGTCCGCGGCGCTGCTGGCGTTTTCGCTCGTGCTTGGCGGATGCGGCGGCGGCAACGGGAACGGCAACGCGGCGGATTCCGGAGGCGGCTCCGAGAAGCCGGTCGAATTGATCTGGTATACGATCGGCACGCCGCAAAAAGACGTGGACACCGTCATGGAAAAAGTAAGCGAGTACACGAAGGAAAAAATCAACGCGACCGTCAAAATGAAAATGATCGACTGGGGCGACTACCAGCAAAAAATGCAGGTGCTTGTCGCTTCCGGCGAACCGATGGATATCATCTTTACCTCCGCCGGCGGATTCGATTACGTCCAGAACGCCCGCAAAGGCGCGTTTCTGCAAATCGACGATCTGCTGCAGAAATACGGCAAAGGCATCATCGATACGATCGATCCGGCCTTCCTGAGCGGTTCCAAAGTCGACGGCCACAACTACGGCATCCCGGCCAACAAGGAGCTGCCGCAGCAGGACGTATGGCGGTTCAATAAAAATCTGCTGGACAAGTACAACCTGGACATCTCGAACGTCCGCTCGCTTGAGAGCCTGGAGCCGCTGCTGAAGACGATCAAGGAAAAAGAACCGAACGTCACGCCGTTCGGCCTGGACAAAAACCATGTCCCGACCGTGCCTTACGACTTCCTGATCACGAACATGCCGATGGCGGTCAAGCTCGACACGACCGATTACAAAGTCGTCAACATTCTCGAAACCGACGAGATGAAGAAAGCGCTCCGAACGATGCATAAGTACTACAAAGCCGGCTATATTTCGCCGGAAGCCGCAACCGTCGGTTCGACGAACGATCTGACGAAGTCCGGCAACTGGCTGGTCGACCGCGCGCAAACGCAGCCGCTGGCCGAAAACCTTTGGGCCGCAGCCTACGGGTATCCGGTGGTTTCGACGCCCGCGAGCGACCCGATCATCACGAACGCGTCCGTTCAAGGCTCGATCATGGCCATCTCCGCCAACTCCGAGCATCCCGAGAAGGCGATGGAGTTTCTGAACCTGCTGAATACCGACCCGGTGCTTCGCAACATGGTCGACTCGGGCATCGAAGGCGTCCATTACGAGAAAATCGGCGAAAACCGGATACGCAACCTGGAAGCCGCCAAAAACTACGACATGCCTTCGTATTCGCTGGGCAACAACATGATTCTTTACTTGAACGAGAACGATCCGGACGACAAATGGGAGCAATTTAAAGCGTTTAATGCAAAGGGCGTTCCTTCCCCGATTCTCGGCTTCAACTTCGACAGCACGAAAGTGGCCACCGAGATGGCGGCCATTCAGAACGTGAAAGAGCAATACTGGTCTTCGCTCATGACGGGTACGGTGGATCCCGATGAATATTTGCCGATCGCCATCGAGAAATTCAAAGCGGCCGGCCTCGACAAAGTCATCGCGGAAGCGCAAGCCCAGCTTGACGCTTGGGTAGCCGAGAACAAGAAGTAATCCGAATCAGCATCGAGGCAGAAGGATCGGGCGGGTGAATCGTCGCCCGGTCCTTTCTCATTTTCGACAATAGGAGGGACGCTTTCGCGATGGCCGGTTCATTTTTCCGCAATCTGATTCGCAACCGGGCGATGCTGCTTATGGTTTTGCCCGGCGCCGTCTGGTTTTTGTTTTTTTCCTACATGCCGCTGATCGGCACGATCGCCGCCTTCAAAGAATACCGCTTCAGCCGGCAAGGCTTCTGGTACAGTCTCACCCACAGCAAAAACGTCGGCTGGGACAACTTCAAATATCTGTTCAACACGGACGCGGCATATACGATAACGCGGAATACGCTGTTGTATAATATCGCCTTTATTTTTCTGGGACTCGTCTTTTCCGTGGCTTTGGCCATCATTCTGTCCGAAATCGTCAACAAGCGGATGGCCAAATTGTATCAGACCGGCATGTTTTTGCCTTATTTCCTGTCCTGGGTCATCGTCGGCTACTTCGCGTTCAGCTTTCTCAGCATGGACCGGGGGCTGCTCAACCATACGCTCGAATCCTTCGGCATCGATTCCATCCAATGGTACAACGAACCGAAATACTGGCCGTTCATTTTGATTTTCGTCAGCCTTTGGAAGTCGGCCGGCTATAATAGCGTCGTCTATTTGGCCTCCATCATGGGGATCGACAAATCGCTTTACGAAGCCGCGATGATCGACGGCGCGAACAAATGGCAGCAAATCCGCAACATTACGCTTCCGCTGCTGAAGCCGATCATCATCATCATGACGCTGCTGGCCGTCGGCAGAATCTTTTATGCGGACTTCGGGCTGTTCTACAACGTGCCCCGCGATTCCGGGACGCTGTACTCCGTCACCAACGTCATCGACACCTACGTATACCGCGGATTGAAAACGACCGGCGAAATCGGCATGAGCACGGCGGCGGGATTGTACCAATCGGTCGTCGGCTTCGTCCTCGTCCTGGTGTCCAACTTCATCGTGCGGAAAATCGACAAAGACAGCGCGCTGTTCTGATCCGAGTCCGAAGGGAGTGAGTTGTTCGTGTTTTCCAAAACGAAGAAAAAACGGGATTTCCATCACCTGTCTCCGGGATGGAACTTCATTTTCCATGCCGTCGCTCTCTTTTTCGCGGTGCTGTGCGTTTTTCCCTTCCTCTTTGTCGTCATCATTTCGTTTACCGACGAAAAGACGCTGGCGACGAACGGCTACCGCATCTTTCCCGCCAAATGGAGCCTCGAGGCTTACCGTTACGTGTTCCAAACCGGGGATATGCTGCTCAAATCGTACGGCGTCACCATTCTGGTGACGGTTGCCGGCACGTTGCTCAGCCTTGTGATGATTTCCCTTTACGCTTACGCCGTATCGCGCAAAAGCTTCGCCTACCGCCGGTTTTTCTCTCTGTTCGCCATCTTTACGATGCTGTTTAACGGCGGGATGATCCCGACCTATATTATCGTGACGCAGGTTCTGGGATTGAAAGACAGCCTGTGGGCGCTGATCTGGCCGCTGGCGATGAACGCGTTTTACGTCATGATTTTGCGTACGTTCTACATGACGAGCGTTCCCGACGCGATTATCGAATCCGGCAAAATCGACGGCGCCGGCGAATTCAAAATCTTTTACCGGCTCGTCCTTCCGCTGTCGCTGCCGGGACTGGCGACGATCGGCCTGTTCAGCACGCTCGGCTACTGGAACGACTGGTTTAACGCGCTGCTCTACATCGACGATCCGGACAAAGTTCCGCTGCAGTCGATGCTGATGCGGATCGAATCGAGCATGGCGTTCATCCAGCAGAATTTGGCCAACAGCTCGATCAGTCTGGAAGTGTTGCAAAACATGCCGCAGGACACGGCGCGCATGGCGATGGTCGTGCTGGCGACCGTGCCGATCATCTTCGCGTATCCGTTTTTCCAGCGCTATTTTGTCCAAGGGCTGACCGTCGGTTCGGTCAAGGAATGACAAAACCCAAAAGAGAGACGAAGGAGCCTCAAGCGAAATGGAACAATTCCGACTCCCCAAAATCCCGATGCCCAAGCTCGAACTGCCGCAAGCGGTCAAAGACGTGCTGGCCGAAGCGGAGGAAAAGCTGTCGCATCGCCCCAAGCTGCTGAAGCTGTTCAAAAACTGCTTCCCGAACACGCTGGAGACGACGACGAAGCTGCTGGACGACGGCACGACCTTTGTCATTACCGGGGACATTCCGGCCTGCTGGCTGCGCGACTCGGCGGAGCAGGTCGTGCATTACGTGCCGCTGGCCAAAAACGATCCGGACCTGCAGCGGATCATCGGCGGCCTGATCAAGCGCCACATCGCCTATATTCATATCGATCCTTACGCCAACGCCTTTAACGAATCGGCCAACGATTGGCACTGGAACACGACCGACGAAACCGACATGTCGCCGTGGGTGTGGGAGCGCAAGTTCGAAATCGACTCGCTCTGCTTCTCCATGCGGCTTGCCTATTTATATTGGAAGGAAACCGAACGGACGGATATTTTCGACGCCGGCTTCAAAGCCGCCATGCGCATCATCTACGATCTGTTCAAAACCGAGCAGCGGCATGCCGAACGGTCGCCTTACCGCTTTGCGCGCAACAACGGCATCCCGACCGATACGCTGCGCAACAACGGGCTCGGCATGCCGGTCAATTACACGGGCATGGTGTGGTCGGGCTTCCGTTCCAGCGACGACGCCTGCGACTTCCACTTCAACATTCCCGGCAATATGTTTGCGGTCGTCGCGCTGCGCTACATGCAGGAATTTGCGGAGTGGGTGTTCCGCGATCTGGAGTTTCTGCGCGAGTTGAAGGAGCTGGAGCAGGAAATCGACCACGGGATCAAACTGTACGGCATTTACCGCCATCCGAAGTTCGGCCCGATCTACGCTTACGAGACGGACGGATACGGCAACTACTGCCTGATGGACGATGCGGGAACGCCGGGGCTTTTGTCCATCCCGTATCTCGGCTATGTCTCCGCCGACGATCCGATTTACCAGAATACGCGCAGGTTCGCGCTGAGCAAGGAAAATCCGTTTTATTACGAGGGCAAGGCGGCCAAAGGCATCGGCAGCCCGCATACGCCGCCGAATTACATTTGGCATATGGCGCTGTCCATGCAAGGGTTGACCGCGACTTCGCCGGAAGAAAAACTGGCCATGATCGCGATGCTGGAAGCGACCGACGCGGATACCGGCTTTATGCACGAAGGCTTTCATGCCGACGACCCGACCGTGTTCACGCGTTCGTGGTTCGCCTGGTCCAACAGCTTGTTCTCCCAACTCGTGTACCGCTGCATGAAGGAGGGGCTGCTGTGAGCCGGCCAGTCGTCCTTTTGTGTGATCCTGCGTTCCCGCACGAGGGCACGTTGCCGGATGCGCAGGCGTCCGCCCTGTCCGAAATCGGCTCGGTCGTGCGGGCGGACGAATTGGCGCAGGCGCTGAACGGGCTGGACGGCGGCGTGTTCGTCAACCTGCACGCGCCGTATTTTCCGAAGCCCGCCTGGACCGCGATTCTGGCGTTCGTCCGCCGCGGCGGCGGGCTTATCAGCGTCGGCGGCGCGCCGTTCAAGCGGCCGGCAAGACGGGAGAACGGCCGGTGGGCCGTCGAAGCGGAGCAGACCGGCTATCATCAGCAGCTTCATATTCATGAAGCGCTCCGGGTCGACGGCAGCCGGGCGGCGCGGTACGAAGCGCTTGCGGAACTTCCGCTGCTGGCCGGCGACGAGGGGCTGCTGCCGGTCCGGGACACGTGGAATCTTGTGCCGCATGTGACGAAGAGCAGCGACCATCCGCATCAGATGGGCTCGGCCGGTCCGATGGATACCCGAATATACGCGCTGCTTAAGGGCATATCCTCGGAAGGAAGGGCCGTATCGGCTCCGGTCGTGCTGTGGGAACACGTCGGCGGCCCGTTCGCCGGCGGGCGGTGGCTGTTCGTCGGCCAACCGCTCGAGCCGAAGCCGGAAAGCGTCCGGGCGCTGAAGCGCTGGACCGATTTTGTCGCCAGCGGCGTGACGGAGCTATGGCTGAAGCCGAACTACGCCGCTTACATGCCGGGAGAGCGGGCGACGCTGACGCTGCAGACGCAGCGGCTAAGCAGGCGTTTGCCGGCTTCGGCCAAGGAAACATGGCGCTTCGAACTGACGGTTGAACGCGAGGGAAGCGGCAGTCCCGAATGGACGGAGCGGCTGGAAGCCGAAGTGTCGGGAGAGCTGAATGCTGTCCGCCTGCCGCTGCCGTTTGCGGTCGAAAGCGGGCTGTACCGCGCCGTGTGCCGGGCGACGGCGCCGAACGGGGAAAGCCGCACGCTGCGCCAGGCATTCTGGGGGCATGACGAAGCGCTGCTGGCGAAGGGCAAGCCGATCGGCCGAGGGCGCGACTATTTTATTCAAGACGGGCGGCCGCTGCCGGTCGTCGGGATGACCTACATGGCGAGCGATGTTGCCCGCAAGTTTTTGCAGCTTCCCAATGCGGACGTCTGGGATCGCGACATGGCCCAAATGAAAAAGGCCGGCATCAACTGGATCCGGACGGGCATCTGGACGGCGTACCGGCATGTCATGTTTGCCGACGGGCATGCCTCCGAAGAAGCGCTGCGCGCCGTCGACGCGTTTCTGCTGACCGCGGCGCGGCACGATCTGCACGTCACGTTCACCTTTTTCTCCTTTACGCCGGAAACGTGGGAAGGGATCAATCCGTATCTCGACCCGCGCAGCCTGGAGGCGCAGAAGCGGTTTGTCCGCTCGATCGTGTCCCGCCATCGGAAGACGACGCATGTCGATTGGGATCTGATCAACGAGCCGTCGATGTTCGACCCGGCCCGCATCTTCTCGGACGGTCCGCGTTCGGCGCGCGATCCGTTCGAGCGGAAGGCGTTCTCGGACTGGCTTAAGCGGCGGCACGGATCGATCGAGGCGCTGCAGGAAAGATGGAACATGACGCCGGAACAGCTTCCCGATTTTGCGGCGGCTTTGCCTCCGGAGCCGGAAGAGATCAATTTCAGCGTTCAGGACATTCATTCGGGCAAAAAAGGCACGCGCTGGCTCGACTACTGCCTGTTTTCGATGGATATGCACAACGCCTGGGCCAAGGAGCTGAGGGATACGATCAAGGAGCTGTGCCCGGAGCATCTGGTCACCGTCGGTCAGGACGAGGCGCTCGGCGCGCAGCGGCCGTCGCCGTTTTTCTACGGGCAGGCGGTCGACTATACGACGGTTCATTCGTGGTGGCTGAACGATTACCTGCTGTGGGACGGCATTTTCGCCAAGACGGCGGACAAGCCGAATCTGGTTCAGGAGACGGGCATCATGTACGTCGAGACGCCGGACGGGCGGGCGAAGCGCTCCGAAGCGGAGCTGAAAAACCTGCTGGAACGCAAATACGCGTACGCTTTCGCCGCCGGCGGGGCGGGTGCGATCCATTGGATCTGGAATACGAACTTTTATATGGACAACGCCAACGAATCGCACATCGGCGCGCTCCGGGCCGACGGCACGGAAAAGCCGGAAGCGGACGTTTCCTATGATTTCGGACGGTTTATGGGTGAAATCCGCGACCTGTTCAGCGGGCGCGAGCTGGAAGACATCGCGGTCGTGTTCCCGTACTCCAACGACTTCTCGAACCGCAAGCTGGCGTTCGATGCGACGACCTGTGCGGCGCGGGCGCTGGCTTACGAGCTGAAATTGCCGTTCCGGGGCGCGTCGGAGTACCATCCGGAAGATTTGCGCAAATATCCGGCCAGGCTGATCGTGCTGCCGAGTCCGCACAACATGGACGACGGCGCGATCGAGAGGCTGCTGGACATCGCGAGCGAAACCGGAGCGACGCTGCTTGCGACCGGGCCGCTCGGTCTGGACGCCTACTGGCGGAATACCGCGCGGCTGGACGGCCTGCTTGGCGTCCGGAAAGCCGGCAATATCCGCCGCGAGGAAAAGCTCCTGCTGGGCGGCCAAGCGCTGCCGGTTTCGTTCGGCCGGCGGCGGATCGCCGAGCTGGTGAAGGAAACGCGCAACGTAGACGGCGGCAACGGCGCGCCGGAACGGGAAGGGGACGCGCTTGTCGAAGTCGCCCTCGGACGCGGGAAGCTCATCTGGTGTCCGCTGCCCGTCGAATTGAACGACCGGATCGAACCGGTTGCCGCGCTTTACCGCTATGCGGCCGAGGCGGCCGGCGTGCGGCGGACGCTGCTGTGGCGCAAGGGCGGAGAGGAGCCGGGCGTTTATGGCCGGAAGCTGAGCTTCGAGAAAGGCTATCTTTATATTTTCGTTTCGGAAACCGCCTGGGATCGCGAAATCGAAGTCCAGGACCCGGATACGAAGCAAATCTATTCGTTTGTGCTGGAGAAGGAACGCTCGGCGCTGTTTGCGACCGACCGGACCGGCCGGCTGCTGGCCGTGTACCGCTCCGGCGAAATGCAAATCGCAACGAACGGCAATTGACGCAGACGCGAAAGGAGATATCATGGCAAACCCCAAAAAAACCGCGCATATCGTCTCCCATACGCATTGGGACCGGGAATGGTACTTGCCGTACGAGAAACACCATGTCCGGCTTGTCCATCTGATCGATACGCTGCTCGACAAGCTGGAGCGGGATCCGGAATTCCGGAGCTTCCATCTGGACGGGCAAACGATTATTCTGGAGGACTACCTGCAGGTTCGTCCGGAGCAACGAGACCGCCTGGAAAAGCTCATTCGCGAAGGCCGGCTGATCATCGGTCCGTGGTACATTTTGCAGGATGCGTTTCTGACGAGCGGCGAAGCGAATATCCGCAATCTGCAAATCGGACATCAGGACGCGAAGCGCTTCGGTCAGCCGGCCAAAATCGGCTATTACCCGGACACGTTCGGCCTGGCCGGGCAAACGCCGCAGCTGATGCGGCAGGCGGGCATCCGCAATGTGTTTTTCGGACGCGGCGTGAAGCCGACGGGCTTTAACAACACCGTCTCCGACGGCGGGTACGAGTCCTCCTTTTCCGAATTGACGTGGGTCGGCCCGGACGGCTCGAAGGTGCTCGGCGTTCTGTTCGCCAACTGGTATTCGAACGGCAACGAAGTGCCGAAGAACGAGGCGGAGGCCAGGGCATACTGGGAGCGCAAGCTGGCCGACGCGGAAAAGTACGCCTCGACCGGAGAGCTGCTGTTTATGAACGGCTGCGACCATCAGCCGGTTCAGCTCGATTTGCCCGAGGCGATCCGGACCGCAAGGCGGCTTTTTCCGGATGTCGAGTTCGTGCACTCGAGCTTGCCGGATTATGTCCGGGCGCTGGAAGGCGCCATCGACAAGGAGCTTTCTTCCGTTTACGGCGAACTGCGCAGCCAGCGTACCGACGGCTGGGGAACGCTCGTCAACACCGCGTCTTCCCGCGTCTATTTGAAGCAGATGAACCAGCTCGGCCAGGCGCTGCTGGAGAAAGCGGCGGAACCGCTGGCGGCGCTGGCCTCGCTGCACGGCGGAAGCTACCCGCATCATTTGCTGACGTATGCCTGGAAAACGCTGATGCAAAACCATCCGCACGACAGCATTTGCGGCTGCAGCGTCGACGAGGTGCACCGCGAGATGGTCACCCGCTTCGACAAGAGCCGCCATGTGGCGGAAAGCGTGATCGAAGCGAGCGCAGCCTATGTTGCCGACCGGATCGATACGACCGGATTCGAACGGTTCGGTTCCGACGCGCGCCCGGTCGTCGTCTTCAACACGACGGGCACGCCGCGGACGGGCGTCGTGACGATCGAGCTGGACGCGGAGCGGCTGTATTTTCGCGACGGCTATACGCTGGAGGAGGCGGCCCGGAAGATCAAGTCGCTCGATCTGTCCGGACGCGTTCTCGTGGACGAGCGGGGCGCCCTTGTCGAATGCACGGCTGAGGATCTGGGCCTGCAGTTCGGCTACGACCTGCCGGACGACAAGTTCCGTCAACCGTATTTCTGCCGCCGGGTGAAGCTGGTCTTCGAAGCGGCGGATGTGCCCGCGCTCGGACTGAGAACGTACGCCTGGGTTCGCGCGGCGAGCGGCGCGGCGGCTTCGGCTCCCGCGTCCACGGCTGCCGCGTCCACGTCGGCTTCGGCTCCCGAATCCGCAGCTCCGCCATCTTCAGCTCTCGTATCCTCTTTGGTTGCGGGCGATCGCGTGCTCGAAAACGAATTTCTGAAGGTGGAAGTGGCCGACGACGGCTCATTTGCGCTGACCGACAAGGCAACGGGCCGCGTTTTTCGCGATCTCGGCATTTACGAGGACGTTGGCGACATCGGCAACGAATATATGTTCAAGCAGCCGGAAGGGGAGCCGCCCCTGACGACGAAGGGGCTGCCCGCCCGGATTTCCGTCGTCGAAAACATGCCTTACCGCGCCAGCCTGGAAATCGTCCACGACTGGGAGATTCCGGCCTCGGCGGATGAGCGGCTGGAGCAGGAGCAGCGGGAGCTTGTCTACTATCCCTACCGCAAGGCGCGGCGTTCGAAGATGAAGGTGCCGCTTACGATCCGCACGGTTGTCCGCCTGGAAAGGTCGGGCCGGGGTGTGGAAATCGAATCCTCCTTCGACAACCGGGCCAAGGATCATCGGGTTCGGATGCTGTTCCCGACCGATGTGGCCGCCGAGACGCATAACGCCGATTCTCTGTTCGAGATCGCAACGAGAAACAACGTTCCGGCGCCGGAGTGGGAAAACCCGAGCTATACGCAGCATCAGCAGGCGTTTGTTGACGTCAGCGGAGACGGAGCGGGTCTTACGGTGGCCAATCTGGGGCTGAATGAGTACGAGGTGCTGCGCGACGGCCGCAATACGATTGCCGTCACGTTGCTGCGGGCCGTCGGCGAACTGGGCGACTGGGGCTTGTTCCCGACGCCGGAAGCGCAATGCCTCGGCGAATGCACGGCTCGCCTGAAGCTGATTCCCCATGACGGGGACGGCATCCGTTCCGGCGCGTACGAGCAAGCCTACCAGTTCCAGGCGCCATGGACGGTTTGCCAGACCGGGGTGCATGCGGGCGATATCCGGCCCGTCTACGCTCCGCTTCGCTGGACGGGGGAGAAGCTAGCCTTCTCTTCCATGAAGCGCAACGAGCAAACCGGCGATCTCATGCTGCGCTGGTATAACCTGAGCCGGGACGACGCGGCGCTGACGATCGCGGCGGATGTGCCGATCGCGGGCGCATACAAGAGCAACATTCTGGAAGAGCAGATCCAACCGCTGGCGGCGCAGCCTTCCGGGGAATTCGCGTTGCCGGTCGGACCGTGCGAAATCGTCACCGTCGGATTGCGTGCTGAAAATGGGCTGGTCTAAAGGGAATACCCCAAAAGCCGGTTCTCATACCGGTCCCCATATAGAAAAAATGAACCTCCGAAACCACTGTAAAAGAGTGGGCTGGAGGTTCATTTTTCATATCCGCCAGCCGGAGCGGGCGAGCCGGACTGCAGTTGCCAAAACCGCAACTGCAGAGCCGGTTTTTGCGCAAGCCCCCGATTTAATTGCTATAGCGGCAATTACACCGGGCATCCGGCCCGCGGGGGCGGGGGATCGGGGCTGCAGTTGCTCAAAAAGCAATTGCAGAGCAGGTTTTCGCGCGGCCCCCCGTTTTAATTGCTATAGCGGCAATTACACCGGGCATCCGGCCCGCGGGGGAGGAGAATCGGGGCCGTAGTTGCCCAAAAAGCAACTGCCAAGCCGTTTTCGCGCGTTCCCCCGATTGAAGTGTCATAGCGGCAATTAAATCTAGCACCCCGCTCGCCGGACTAGAGGAAAGGATGTTTCGTTTGCTTGCGGGGGCGGGTACCCCGGAATATCGGGCTCAAAACCGGATCTTAAACGACTTTTTGCTGATCGGAAACAGCCATTTGACGCCGCTCGGCGTCATCGTGTCGAGGAGCAGATGGGACAGGTAGCCGGCGACCGCAAAATTCATAAGTCCGGGAATGCCCCATTCTTCTTCGAAGGCGCGGGCGATCGCGCCCCAGGCGATAACGGCCCATACGGTGTGCGTCAGCCCCCGGTGGTTCAGCCAGGGAGCCCAGGCGACGAAGACCCCCAACCCGATCAGGCCGTACAGCCGAAAGTTCCATCCCGCATAAATGAGTCCGGCGCCGATGAGGCTGACGAGCAGGTTGCGCATGAAGCCCTGCTTCATCAGCAGCCCGAGAAGCAGCAGCGATACGGCGGCAATCGCAAGCTTCGGGTACAACAGGCTGCGCGCGAAATACAGCCAGCTTAAGCAGCCGACGGATAAAATCCCCGTCCACAGGGCGCTTTCGCGGATGAAGCGGGAGACTTTGCCGAGCTTGGCGCTCAGCAGATTGGTGCCGTCAAGGTCGGCGCTCAGCGCGGAAAAAGCGGTGACGGCTGCGTACAGGATGGCGTCCTCCAGACGAATAGGGTACACGAACGCGGCCGTTACGCCGATTCCCGCTCCTACGGCCAAATGGGTCGTTCCTTTCATAGTGCCTCCAAAGCGTCGCGTAATCGCGTCCCCTGAAACGGGAACGTTTGTTTGCTTTGTCATTATACATGCGGCGCCGATAAAAGGCAAACCCCGAAAGGCGCGGGGCCTTCGGGGCCTGAATAACGCGGTTGTCCGGTCCGGCTTTCGTAACCTGTCCGAACCCGATCGAACCCGCTCGGCCTTGACTGGTTTTTGCCCGGATTTGCTCGAACCCGCCCTGAATTTTCCGGACTTTCTGGGAACCCTCCGGGACTTACCCGGACTTTCTGGGAACCCTCCGGGACTTACCCGGACTTTCTCGGACCCTCCCGGACTTCCCCGGACTTATTCGGAAAGGTCCGAACCTCCACCGGACTTGGCCGGGCTGCCGGAACACGTCCGGACTTGCCCGAAGCGGGGCGCCGCAGCTTCAAACCAGCGGCAGCACGATGCCGCCGTAGGCGAAAGCGGCGACGATGACAAGGGCCGGATGGATCTTCTTGACAATCATCGCCCAGAAGGCGACGGCGGCGATGCCCAGCGATTGCCAGAGGCCGATATGATGGATGGAGCTTTCGCCCATCTCGTACGTCAGGAGAAGCATCATGACGGCAATGACCGGCTGCACGAGCAGCGTCATGCCTTTGACGGCGTCCGACTGGCGGAAGCGCTGCAGCGCCTTGAGCAGCACGATCAGCGCCGCCGCGGATGGGACGACCGTAGCGGCCAGCGCCGCGAGCGCTCCGGCCAGGCCGGAAACGTCGTAGCCGACGAAGGCGGCGATTTTGGTCGCGATCGGGCCGGGCAGCGCATTGCCGAGCGCGAGTATATTGGAAAACTCGTGATCGGTGGTCCAGCGGTAATGGTTCACAATCTCCTGGTACATTAACGGAATCGAAGCCGGACCTCCTCCGTATCCGAGCACGTTCGCGAGAAAAAAGCCGACGATAAGGTTGATCAAGTCCATAAACTACGCTCCTTAAGAAGGCTGTTTGCCGCTATTTCAGCTATTTGCCGCTGTTGCCATTGTTGCCGCTATTTGCCGCTGTTATCGCTGTTGTCTCCATCGCCGTCATTGTTTCCATTACTCCCTGTTGCTTCCTGGCGGCGGCGTTTGAACCAGGCGGACGCCCGGTAATGGAAAGCCCCGTAGGCGAGGAACAGCGCGATGACGAGGGCCGGATGCAGGTGGATGACCTGCAGCAGCGCGAACGACAGCCCGAAGAAAACGATGCCGAGCGCGACCCCGAGTCCTTTGACCGCTTTTTCGCCGAACTGGTATGCCATTTCCCCGAGCATGACGGCGATGACGGGCGTCACCGCGCCGATCATGCCCTGAACGACCGGCGATTCGCTCAAATATTGCACGGCCGACAGCAGGGCGATCATGGCGATGCAGGAGGGCAAAATATGCGCGAGCACGCCGACGGCCGCCCCGACAACGCCTTTGAGGCGATACCCCAAATACGCGCCCATCTTCGTGGCGATCGGGCCGGGCAGCGCATTGGCGATGGCCAGCACCTCGCCGAACTCGTCGTCGTTCATCCATTTGTAATGCGTTACGGCTTCGTAGCGGATGAGCGGGATGACGGAAGGCCCGCCTCCATAACCCAATATTCCGGTTTTGATCATCGCCCACGCGAGCTGCGCGTAAGCGCCCGTCCTTTTCTCCGTTTCTTCAGCCATGCTACAACCTCATTCCCATGCGGCTTTTGTACCGCGTAATCAGCACTTGGCAATCGACGCTCGTGATTCCGGGCATTTTGTACAGCTTATCTTTGAGAAAAAATTCCATTTCCGCATTGTCGGCAAACAGTCCGTGCATATGCAGCTTGCTCGGCCCCGTCATGTGGTAAAGGCTGGTGACCGCAGGTTCCTCCGCCAGCTTGTCGGCCACCTCGTGCAAAAATTTCGGCTCGACTTCGACGTTAAAAAAAGCGGACACCTGAAGCCCGATATTCGCCGGATTGATGACGGCCGTAAAGCGTTCGATCACGCCGCGCTCCATCAGCGCGTTGATGCGCGATTGCACCGCCACGCGGGAGAGGCCGATCTCCTTGGCCAAGTCGGTATACGAAATGCGGCCGTTTTTGAGCAGGGCGGCGATGATTTGCCGGTCGACCTCGTCGAGTGCCGGCGCTGCGGAATGTCCGTTTTTTTCGGGCTGCGTCATGGCTTGAAACCTCCATTTTCATTCCGGTCGTTGCATTCATAACGAAATAAATCGTTTAATAAAAGTTACTATGTGATTCAATATATACATAAACATATTCGAAATCAATAATAAATCGTCTTATTTATTGACGTTTTGTTATTTTTGAACATTTTGCGCGGTTTCATTAGGCAGCATATACTAATGGCAAATCGCCGTGCGTTCGAATGCGCGGCAAGGAGGGAGCGAGGGTGAAAATCGTCATTGTCGCGGACACGCACATGCCCCGGATGGCCCGCAAGCTGCCTGAGCCGCTGGTGCGGGAACTGGCCGCTGCGGACGCCATTTTGCATGCCGGAGATTGGACCGACCTCAAACTGTTCAAGGAACTGTCGGATTTTGCGCCCGTTTACGGCGTCGCGGGCAACAACGACGGACCGGAGATCGTAAAGCGGCTGGGCTATCGAAAAATCGTCCGTTTCGAAAACGTCGCGATCGGGCTTGTGCACGGACACGGAGCGGCATCCAGACAAGACACCGAACGAAACGCCATTCGGGCGTTCGAAGGGGAAGCTGTGCAGGCGATCGTCTACGGGCATTCCCATATTCCGGTGGCGAAGGTGCTGAACGGGATTCTGATCTTTAACCCCGGCTCTCCGACGGACAAAAGAAGGCAGCCCGCCTATTCGTTCGGCGTGATGGAGCTGGAAGGCGGCAGCCTGCGCGCCAGGCATCTGTTCTTCGACCGCGAGCCTTCCGGAACGAAGAACCGAAAAAAATCGACATAGAAGACCGCACAAAAAGTCGCCAAAAGCGGCTTTTTTTCTTTGGTTTCGCTGTAACGCGAAGAGGGGCTCCGTCGTCTATTAAGGGAAAGCAAAAGGGCTCGCAAAAGGGGGGAAAAACGCCAGCTTGTAACCGGAAGAACGCGAATATAGATGAAGTTGTAACGGCAAATCAACACATGAAATTTAGCAGCAAGGAGCAAGCGGGTATGCCCAAACCCACGAATCGCAATTACCGGTACATACCGGGTCTTGACGGACTTCGAGCGGCAGCCGTTCTGGCCGTCATCGCTTATCACTTCGGAATGCCTTGGGCCCAGGGCGGATTTCTGGGCGTCGAAATGTTTTTTGTTCTTTCCGGTTATTTGATTACCGATATTCTGATCGCGGATCGGCAGCAATACGGCCGGATCCGGCTCGGGGCATTTTGGCGGCGGCGCGCGCGCAGGCTTTTGCCGGCTCTGCTCACGATGCTGGCGGCCGTATCATTCTGGCTTTGGATAACGGATGAAAGCCGGCTGACGCAGCTCGGCGGCGATTTGCTGTCCGCGATTTTATATGTAAACAACTGGTGGCTTATCTTTCACAAGGTGTCCTATTTCGAAAGCTTCGGACCGCCTTCGCCGTTCGGCCATCTGTGGTCGCTCGCGGTGGAAGAGCAGTTTTACGTCGTCTGGCCGCTTTTCGTTGCGCTGGCCTTGCGCTGGCTGAAGCGGCGGGGAGCGCTGGCCGTACTGGCGCTGGCGGTCGCGGCGCTGTCGGCGTTTGCCATGTGGCTGCTCTATACGCCGGGTACCGATCCGAGCCGCGTCTACTACGGAACCGACACGCGCGCGTTCGGAATGCTGATCGGCGCGGCGGCTGCCCTGCTGTTGCCTAGCGGCCGATTGTCCGACCTCGTGCGCGGACGCGGGCTTACCGTCCTGGACGCGCTGGGCGGGATCGGGCTGCTGACCGCGCTCGCCATGATCCTGGACGTCGGGGAATACGACGCCTTCCTTTATCCCGGCGGCTTCCTTCTGCTCGCCGCCGCCACGGTCGCCGTCGTCGCGGCCGTCGTGCACAAGGAGGGGCGGCTGGGCCGGCTGCTCGGCATCGCGCCGCTCCGCTGGATCGGCGTGAGATCGTACGGCATCTATTTGTGGCATTACCCGGTATTCGTCCTCACGAGCCCGCCGGCGAGCACGGAAGGACCGGATTACGGCCGAATGGCGCTGCAGCTTGCGCTGACGCTCGGCCTTGCCGCGCTGTCCTGGCGCTGGATCGAGCAGCCGGTTCGCACCGGCGTCTTCGGGCGCAACGTTCGGCTTCTGCTCGCCGGCAACCGGGCGGGCATAGCTGCTGCCGCCGCCGCGGGGCTGCTGCTGCTTGGCGCCTTGTGCGCAAACATCGCCGACAAGGCGGCGGTCGAGGTCGCGGCGCCCGAGACGGGGCCGATCGGCATGACCGACCGGACGGAAACGCAGCCGCCGGAATCGCCGCAGGACGGGCGCCCGTCCGACGCTCCGGTCTTGCCCGCCGGCTTGAAACCGGCCGGTCCCGCCGGGACGGCCGAACTGCCGGCGCAGCCGTCCGCAACCCCCGCGCCGCCGGGACGCCCGGGCGGCTCCGGGCCGGACGCGCGGCCTTCTCCGCCCGCCGGCGGGGGGCCGGATGCGAGCGCGGGATCGGGCGCAGACATTACGGTGATCGGCGATTCGATCATTCTCGGCGTCGCGCCCTATCTGGAGGAGCGCCTGCCCGGCATCCGGGTGGACGGCGAGAAGGGACGCCAGCTTTATGACGCGCCGGAATTGATCGAGGAGATGCAGAAAGAGGGGACGCTCGGGAGCAAGGTGGTCATCGAGCTCGGCACGAACGGAACGTTTTCCGCCAAACAGCTCAACCGGCTGCTCGACTCGCTCGGCCAAGCGGAACGCGTCGTCCTGATCAACACGCGGGTGCCGCGCAAATGGCAGAACAACGTCAACGCCGCGCTGAAGAAAGCCGCCGAAGAACGCGAGAACGTCGAACTTATCGACTGGTACGCGGCCAGCAAAAACCACGACGACTACTTTTATCCGGACGGGGTGCATCTGAAGCCGGAAGGCGCGAAGGCGTATGCCGCGCTCATTATCGAATCGGTCAAGCCGCAAGCATGAAATCGCATATTGTTATATAATAGGATAGCGTGCGGCAAGCCATTTGATAGATTTGGAGTGGTAGAAGTGGGGGAGGCCATCAACGGCTGGATCGACCAATTGATCGAAGCGACGCAACTGGATGGCTATCATTTGCTCATCCTTACGATACCGCTGGCCCTGATTCAAGGGCTGCTCGGACTGTTTCCTTTTACGACGATCATCATGCTGAACATTTCGGCGCTGGGGATTGTGAACGGAATGATCGTGAGCTGGCTGGCGGGAACGCTCGCGGCGGTTGCGGTCTATTTTTTCTGCAAGTCGATCCTGGCCGACTGGTTCAACCGCAAAATGCAGGCCAAGCTGAAGCGGTACGAAAAGTGGACCAAATACGTTCAGGATTACGGATTGTGGGCGCTCATCTTTCTGCGCACGCTTCCCGTCATGCCGAACAACGTCGTTTCGTTTCTGTCCGCCATTTCGACGATCAAGCCGGGCGCTTATTTGATCTCGTCGATCGTGGGCAACCTGTCGCATATTTGGCTGTTCGGCATCATCACTTCGTCCATCCTGATGCCGGACGCCAACGTTTGGCTGCTGATCGGGTCGTACGCGGTATTTTGCGTCCTGCTGCTGGGCGTGTTTTTCTCCGTCAAGCGCGCCAAGTGGCGCCGCCCCAAAACCTAGAGCCAAACACGCGGGCGATATTGGCGTTTGTTGCGAATGGGAGGGTGAAACCAAGATGGCGGCAAAAAAACAAAACCGAAATACCGTTCCGGCGCCGGCGGACAAACCGGCAACGCTCCGCGACCGGCTTGACGCCGAGACGTTGGGTAAGCTAAAGGCGCAGGCCGAAGCTTGGAAGGCGGAAGAGCAAAAGCGGGCGGAAGAGCGGAGAAAGCGGGAAGCGGAAGCCAGGGCAGCCGAGCAAAAACGGCTCGAAAACGACTTTGCCTATCTGCTCGACAACAGCAATCTGGATTGGCGAAAATTCAAATCGTAAAAACGAAGCCTCCCGGCGCGCGTCAGGCGCGGACGGGAGGCTTCTCCGTTACGGGCGGAACGCCTGCGGATCAGACGTTGACGGTCGCCTTGGGACTTGCGGCTCCGAGGAAAGCGTTCAGCATCCAGATATGCTTTTCCAGACCGGATTGGATGCCCAGCAGCAGGTCTCCGGTCACTTCGTCGTCTTCCGCTTCCGCCGTCTTGATGGCTTGCTTCAGCTCGTCCCGGATCAAGGCGAAGTCGCGGGCGACGGCGGCAACCATCTCTTCGGCGGTTTCGGTTCCGCTTCCTTCCTTGACGGAGGCCAGCTTCAGGCTTTCGGACAGCGTCCCTACGGGGCGTCCTCCGATCGCCAGCAGCCGCTCGGCCAGCTCGTCCAGATGGGAAGCGGCTTCGTTGTAGAGTTCCTCAAACTTTTCGTGAAGCGTAAAAAAGTGGGGGCCTTTCACGTACCAATGGTATTGATGCAGTTTGGCATACAACACGGTCCAGTTGGCGACTTGTTTGTTCAATGCGGAAGCAACGTTTGACATGTAAGTTCCTCCTTATCCCTTATTTAAATTTAAACTTAATCTAATTTCTGATCTAAATATACCATTCGGGTGCCCGGTTGTCAACGGATCGTTTTTGGCAGCCCCCCCCCTCCTTGTATCATGACAAAAAATTTGTAAATGTATTCCCGTCCAAGCGGCGGACTGCCGGATTTCGGCGATTTTCAGCCAGGCCGCGCCGTTCACGAAGATTCCGATTGCGCAGGCAGGTGCAATGCGCTATATTTATTGCTGGGAATGAGATTCATTCTCGTTCAATATGGGTCTATTCAAGGAGATGTAAAGCGTCCATGAAGAAATTGGTTACGGCATTTGCAACGGGGATTTTAGGGGCTGCCATCGTGCTGGCGGGCTGCTCATCTAAAGAGGAGACAGCTTCGCCGCAGGCGGAAGGGACGGCAACGGCTACCGCTACCGCTGCCGCGGCAAGCGAAGGCTTGAAAGCCGCAACGGAATCCTACAAAAAATATGTCATCGAACAGACCGACCTGTTCGTCCAAGCCACGGAAGCGTTCGTCGATGCGGTTAAAGCCGGCGATGTGGAGAAAGCGCGAGAGCTGTATGCGCCTTCCCGCATGTATTACGAAAGAATCGAACCGATCGCCGAATCGTTCGGGGACCTTGACCCCAACATCGACGCGCGCGAAGGCGACGTCGACGAGAGCGAATGGCGCGGTTATCACCGCCTGGAGAAGGCGCTGTGGGTTCAGAAGTCGGTCGAGGGCCAGGACAAATATGCCGACCAACTGCTGAGCGACAGCCAGCAGCTTCGCGCGCTGGTCGAGACGGTCGAGGTCACCCCGGACATGCTTGTCACCGGAGCGGTGGGTCTGCTGAACGAAGTGTCCAGCAGCAAGGTCGTCGGCGAAGAAGAACGGTATTCGCATACGGATCTGTACGACTTCGCGGCCAACGTGGAGGGGGCGGAGAAAATATTCGAACTGCTGAAGCCCGAGCTCGAAAAGAAGGATGCTTCGCTGGCTTCCGATATCGAGCAAAAATTCGCCGATCTGAAGGCCGATCTTGCACAATACAAGGAAGGGGACGGCTATAAAATTTATACGGAACTGAAGCCGGATCAAACGAAGAAGCTGAGCCAGCTGATCGACGCGCTGGCCGAGCCGCTGTCGCAAATGGGAACGGTACTGGGGGCGTAAACGCGATGGGAAACGGCAATCGGAAAGACGGCGATCCGAAGCGCCAGGGAACGCTGCTCAGCCGCCGCGAGGTGCTGAAGATGGGGGCGGCGGGCGGGCTTGGCCTGCTGCTCGGCTCCATGGTCGGCGGAAGCGTGATCGCGGGCAAAGGGCTTGCGGCTTCGCTGACCAAGGGCTTCGACTCGCGGCCAACGGGGGATGATCAAGAGAGCGTTCCGTTTTACGGCAAGGTTCAGGCCGGCATCGTCACGCCCGCGCAAAATTTTCTGATCTTTGCCTCGTTTGACCTGGTGACGGAACGGATCGAAGACGTACGCAAGCTGTTTCAGGATTGGACCGACGCGGCAGCGCGCCTGACGGAGGGAAAGCCGGTCGGGGAGGAAAGCGATAACGCGTTTTTGCCGCCCAAAGACACCGGCGAGGCGGCCGGCCTGCTGCCCGCGCGAACGACGGTGACGTTTGGCGTGGGACCGTCCGTGTTCGACGGCCGGTTCGGTCTGAAATCGAAACGGCCGCCGACTTTTGCGGATCTGCCTTCCTTTCCGGGAGAAAGCTTGCAGCCGCAGTGGTGCGGCGGCGATATCGGCGTGCAGGTGTGCTCGAACGATATGCAGGTTGCGTTTCACGCGATCCGGAATTTGATCCGCATCGCGCGCGGCAAGGCGGTGCTCAGGTGGATGCAGGAAGGCTTCCAGCGCTCCGGGGCGGCCGATCCGCAGGCGGGGACGCCGCGAAATCTGCTCGGATTCAAGGACGGAACCGGCAATCCGGACGTGAACGATCCCGACCTGATGAACCGTTACGTCTGGGTGCAGAAGGCCGACGGTCCTTCATGGATGGAAAACGGCACCTATATGGTCGTGCGGAAAATCCGGATGCGGATCGAAGTGTGGGATCGCTCGTCGCTGCAGGACCAGGAGGCGACCTTCGGGCGCCATCGTGCAAGCGGGGCGCCGCTAGGCCGGCAAGACGAATTCGATTCGCTCGAGGAGGCGCTGGAGCAGAAGAACGCGGACGGAACGTACGTGATTCCGGTTCAATCGCACGTTCGCCTAAGCCACGGGGACGGCAGCGTCAAAATTTTGCGCCGGTCCTATTCGTATTCGAGCGGCATCGAACCCCGAAGCGGGCAGCTTGACGCCGGCCTGTTCTTTATTTGCTTTCAGCGCGATATCGCTTCGCAGTTCGTACCGCTTCAGGATCGGCTGGCGCGGCAGGACAAATTAAACGAATATATCGTTCATATCGGCAGCGCCGTGTTCGCCTGCTTTCCGGGCGTCAGCCGGGGAGGATACATCGGGGAAGGGTTATGGTCATGAGCAAAAAATTCCGCAAAGCGTTCGCAACCGCTGCCGCCGTGGCGCTGCTTATTGCAGCGCTGGCGGGGGGAAGAACCGCCGCCGCGGATGACGAGCCGGTGGACCGTCTGCTGCCGCTTGTCGGCGGCGCGCTGGTCGATGCGGGCAAGGGCGAGTGGACGAATGCAGGCGAGCAGTTGCAGCAATTCAAGGCCGCCTGGCAGGAGGCGGTCTCGTCTGCGTCCGGCGCAGGGTCCGACGCCGCAGACGAAGTGGAAGCCGGGCTTGCCGCGGCGGAAGCCGCTTTGGCCGAAGCGGGCAAGCAGCCGGAGGAGGCCTACCGGGCGATTTCCGCACTGGCCAAAGCCGTCCGCGGCTATGTGTCGGCAGTCAAGCCGGAGGAGGACACATCGGCGGAAGGCAAGGCGAAGGCCGCAAAGCTGCTTCCCGTATTGGAGCAGGCGCTCGCGGGAGCGGCAAGCGGGGACTGGGACGAGGCCCGGCTTCGTTTCAAGCAATTTTCGAACGAATGGGGCAAATTCGAAAGCAAGGTGCGTTCGTCCGACGCTCAGGCCTATGCGGACATCGAAGCGAAGATCAGCCTGGCGCGGATCGCCCTTCAGGCTGAACCTCCGCGGAAGACCGCGGCCGAAAGCGGCCTGTCCGCGCTGATCGGATCGGTTAAAGGTTATGTAGAAGGAACATCGGCTGCCGCCGTTTCCGGCGAAAACGTCACGATCGCGGGGTTGATCGGTCTGCTTCGCCAAGCGGAAACGGCGCTGAACGAAGGCCGGACGGACGAGGCGCTAAGCAGCATGCAGACGTTCGTCCTGCGATGGCCGGCGGCGGAAGGAGCGGTCAGCACCCGGTCGCAGAGTGCGTACGGCACCATCGAGAGCGAAATGACGCGCGCCTCCAGCTATCTGCTTTCCAGTCCGCTGGACGCCGAACGGGCGAAAGCGAGCGTCCGGACGCTCATCGCGGCCTTGGAGCCCTATGCGGACGCAACCTCGTATACGTCCTGGGACGCGGCCGTCATTCTGCTGCGCGAAGGGGCGGAGGCGCTGCTTGTCGTCGCGGCCCTTCTCTCCTTCCTGAAGCGGACCGGCAACTTCGACAAGGCCAAATGGGTGTGGGGCGGAGCCTCGGCCGGACTTGCGGTCAGCGTCGCTCTCGCGGTCGCGCTGACCTACGCGGTGGCGGCCGTGTACGCCGGAACGACCAGGGAAATGGTCGAAGGCTATTTCGGATTGGCCTCGGTGGCGATGATGCTCGCCGTCGGCATCTGGCTGCACAGCAAAGCCAACGCTAAAGCCTGGAACCGGTACATCCAAAAGCATGCGGGTTCGGCGTTGTCCAGCGGCAGGCGGTGGTCCTTGTTTGCCATCGCAGGGCTTTCGGTCGCGCGGGAAGGAGCGGAAACGGCCGTTTTCTATATGGGGATGGTTCCGTCCATCGGGCTGTCCCGGCTGCTGATCGGGATCGGAGCGGCGGCTGCCGCGCTGGTCGCGCTCGGCTTCGTCATCGTGCTCGGCGGCTCCCGGCTGCCGATCCGGCCGTTCTTCGCGCTGGCGACCGCTTTGATCTATTTTTTGGCGTTCAAGTTTCTTGGTCAGAGCCTTCACGCCTTGCAAATCGCCGGTCAGCTCCCTTCGCATTTGCTCGAGCCGGCACCGGCCGTGTCATGGCTCGGTTTTTATCCGACATGGGAGACCGCCGTTCCGCAGTTGTTCGCGCTTGTCTTCATCCTGCTGCAAATCGTCCGCACAAGACTCGGCAACCGCGCCGATGAGGCCAGCGCCGCCTGACGGTCCCTATTCGATTCGGGCTGTGATATGATAGGAGGGACTGTCAAGGAGGAGAACACATGGTCAATGTCACGATCGATTTGTACCAGGACTGGCTTCGCACCGTCCGCGAGGTGTTCCGCGGCTCGGGAGCGCCGCTGCCAAACGAGATGACGGACGAAGAGGTCGGCAGAGCCTACTACCTGCAAACCTCCGAGTCCGAGGAGCAAGCCGAGGAGCGGAGAGCCGCGAACGAGCGGCGGTTTTCGGAAATGCAGCGCATCCTGCTCGAAAATTTGGAAACGGTGATCGTTCCGGATATCCGCAAGCGGACGGGATACGAGGGGGAACGGTTTCATTTCCGCTGGGTTTATATGCAAGGGGAAAATATTATCGAAGAATTTTCGGAGTACTGGATTCCGCTCGGGCCTTCTCCCGATTGAACCGGTTTGGCTGTCAGGCAAGGCGCGTTCCGGAATCCGCCGGGGCGATCTTGCCGTCCTCGAGCGCGACGATTCTTCGCGCCCACCGGGCTACGCCGGGATCGTGCGTAATGAGGACGACCGTTCGGCCCTGCTCGTTCAGCCGTCTCAGCAGTTCAAGGATATCTTCCGCCGCCTTCCGGTCGAGCGAGCCGGTCGGCTCGTCGGCGAGCAGCAGCGGCGGATCCGCCGCCAGCGCCCTGGCAATGGCGACGCGCTGCTGCTGGCCGCCCGAAAGCTCCGCAGGCCGGTGGGCCTTGCGGTCCGCCAGACCGACGGCCGCCAGCGTGCGCAGAACGGCTTGTTTTCTCGTTTGGCTATCGAGGCCGCGGTAAATGAGCGGCAGCTCCACGTTGGCGAAGGCGGTCAGACGGGGAAGCAGATTGAATTGCTGAAAGACGAACCCGATGCTGCGGTTGCGGATTTCCGCCAGCTTGCCCGGCGAAAGCGTTGCGACGTTCACGCCGTCGAGGACGTACGTGCCTTCGTCCGGAACGTCGAGGCAGCCGAGAATGTTCATCAGCGTGGACTTGCCGGAGCCGGAAGGGCCGGCAATGGCCACAAATTCGCCTTTTTGAATGCTCAGGCTGACGTTGTCAAGCGCTTTCACGACTTTTCCGCCCGCACGGTAAAATCGGCTCACCCGATTCAGCTGAATGAAGGCCATCGCGATCACCCCATTTTCAGCTTATTCGGAGAACCTGTACTTTTTGCCGCCGGGACGTGCGCCAAACCGCCGGAAACCGCCGGGTTAGAGTAAAATTTGCGTGGGTGTAAAGTCTGGAAAAGGCGAACATGGAAAAAGAGCTTCTCCCTTGGTAAAGTGAAAGGGGTTAGAGGATACTAATACTAGAAAAATGAATCGTCAATCACATAAGGAAGAAGATCAAAAGCGCTTACAAGGGTAAGGTTCTTTTCAAGTTCGCATCCTGAACCCCAAAAAGGTGCCCACTTTAGCTTGACTCAGACTCGTTTATTATATCGCTTCACCATCAGCAGGCTATCAGAATTGTTAGTGGGAGGGAAAGCTCAATGAGTTCGTTTAATGTTCAACTCAAGAGAGTCATAGATGATTCCTATGAAATTGAAATAGGCCGCAATTTGTTTAAAAAGCTCGCTGCCGACATTCGAAATGGCATAATATCAAATGTCAGCAAGATTGCTATTCTAACAGACTCGGTTGTTAAAGAAATATACGGGGAACAAATGCTTGATGAACTACGGCAGAATAATCTGCGCTCAGAACTATTCGTGGTTCAAAGTGGAGAATCAAACAAAACACGCGAATCTAAAGCAAAGATTGAAGATCAAATGTTGGAGAAAGGTTTTGGCAGAGATAGTTGTCTGATTGCATTAGGAGGTGGAATGGTTTCAGATCTAGGCGGATTCATTGCTAGTACTTTTTGCCGCGGTATTCCATACATTAACTATTCTACAACATTGTTGTCAGCCGCCGATGCCTCGGTAGGTGGAAAGACCGCTGTGAATACTCCTGTGGCTACTAACCTTATAGGGAACTTTTACCAACCATCCAAAGTATACATTGATTTGAGCACCTGGTCTTCATTGCCAGTACGTGAATTTAGAAGTGGTTTAGCCGAAACAATTAAGCATGCCTGTATGGCAGATCGCGAGTTTTTTGAATATTTAGAGATGAACATCGATAAAGTTATTTCGAATGGAGAGTTGGTTCTTGACCCTAGTGATTGCGAACACATTGCATTTAAAAATTGCGAAATCAAATATAGAGTTGTGGAAAAGGATGAAAGGGAGACCAATCTACGACAAATATTAAATTTGGGACATACAGCGGGCCGTGCTTTAGAAGCTTTAAGTAATTATACCTTACTCCATGGTGAGGCAGTGGCAGTTGGAATCTCCATTCAAGCAAGACTCGCTCAAAGACTGGGATTCATTGATCTAGAGGAAGAAAGGAGAATCAACTCCTTACTTGAAAGAGCAGGTTTCATTATTAAAATTCCGCATTCTATTGAAATTAACTCTCTAGTGAAGAAAATGTATACTGATAAAAAAGTAAGGCAAGGTGAGATACGTTTCGTATTCATGAATGGCATAGGTTCTGTTAAACAGTTTGACGATGGATCCTACTCAACCCCAATTAAAGAAGAGATTATTATAGATGTTCTGCGTGAATTAGCGCAAACGAGTAGGTAGGGGCGGATGGCCCCAGACCTCTTGCACTACCTAGCATGCGGGGTCGCACTAGGTGGTTCACCAACCTTAATGGACATCAATATATCGCTAGGTTAAACTCTTGAGCCCTCGGGATTGCCAATAGGCGATTCCGAGGGCTTTGTGTAAATAGGGGGTGCGTTGTAGCGAACCCCTTTTCGCATAGCGATTTCGACGGACAGGAGCCGACTTGTAGGTTCCCTTAAGGTAAGCGTTAAAAAGGGATTGAAACCTGTGAGAAAAAAAGACAACCAAACCGCAAGGAGGTTGCCTCATGACGGAAAAAGAACAGCTTCGGCAGCTATGGGCCACACGCGTTGCAGAGTACCGAAGCAGCGGCCTGTCCCTGAAAGCGTGGTGCGTTGCCCATGATTGCACCATCCATCCAGAACCCCAAAAAGGTGCCCACACTAGCTTGACTCAGACAACCGCCGGAAGGCGCTTGCTTGGCTACGCTAATCTGGGGTATACTTTTCTCGCCGAACAAACGTTAAAAGGAGTATGAAGATGGGGAAAGTTCTGATTTTCGGGCACAAAAATCCTGACACCGACACGATTTGCTCCGCGATCGCTTACGCCGATCTGAAGAAAAAGCTGGGCTTCGACGTCGAAGCGGTCCGCCTCGGGGCCGTGAACGCCGAAACGCAATTTGCGCTGGACAAGTTCCAAACGGCCGCTCCGCGTCTTGTGGAGACGGTTGCCGGCGAGACGAGCGAAGTCATTCTGGTCGACCATAACGAGCGCCAGCAGAGCGTTTCGGACATCGACCAAGTGCGCGTGGCGGAAGTCATCGACCACCACCGCATCGCGAACTTCGAGACGAGCGGTCCGCTTTACTACCGCGCCGAGCCGGTAGGCTGCACGGCCACCATTTTGAAGAAGCTGTACAAAGAGCATGACGTTGCCATCGAACGCAACATCGCCGGCCTCATGCTGTCCGCCATCATCTCGGATACGCTGCTGTTCAAATCGCCGACCTGCACGCCGCAAGACGTCGCGGCCGCCCGCGAGCTGGCGGAAATCGCAGGCGTAGATGCCGAAAGCTACGGTCTGGAGATGCTCAAAGCCGGAGCGAACTTGAGCGACAAGTCGATCGCCGAACTGATCTCGCTGGACTCCAAAGAATTCTCGATGGGCGGAGCCAAAGTCGAAATCGCGCAGGTCAATGCGGTCGATACGAACGATGTCCTGGCGCGCCAAGCGGAACTGGAAGACGCCCTGAACGGCATTATTGCCCAAAAGGGTCTGGATTTGTTCCTGTTCGTCGTTACCGACATCCTGAACAACGATTCGATCGGCGTCGCGCTGGGCAAAGCGGCCGGCAAAGTCGAAGAAGCGTACAACGTGAAGCTGGAAAACAACAGAGCTTATCTGAAGGGCGTCGTATCCCGCAAGTCGCAAATCGTACCCGTGCTTACGGAAGCTTTCTCTAAGCAATAAGGGCTTTGAAAGGCTTTAGCGGGCCGGCGGATCGTCGGCCCGCTTTTTGGCATGCAACCCGTACCGGAAGCGGCGCGGGTTTTTTGGCGATGCTTCAAGACCCCGAACATGCAAGGAAGGATGGAAGTACCGATTGGCAGCAAGTGAAGACGCAAAAACGGCTTTGAAGCCGACGAGGATTTGGAAATGCAGAAATGCCGATTGCCGGGCGTGGGTAAGAGAAGAGTTCGCCACCCCGAATCAGGCATGCCCGCTGTGCGGCGGTCCGATGCTGCGGAGCATGAAGCATTTGCCGCCGCTTCAGAACAAAGTGAAAGCGCGGGCAAAAAGCTAAAGCCGGGTCTGCGGCAAGTGCCGCCGGAAGCGCCGCTTCCGGCGGTTTTTTTTGTCGGCATGCCGGACCTGCCGCGGCTTCCTTGCGCCCGGCCCGGCCTTGTCCGACAACAAGATCAGGCCCGTCCGGAAGGAGCGAGCCCTTTCATGATAAATTCGATCGTCGCTTCGCGCTCCAGCTCGTCGTTCCACCGGCCGCCGCTCTGCTGGCCGATGAACGTCCGGGCGAGCACGTAGCCCATCACGACGGAGACGCAAAGCCGGACGATCGTTGCGACGGGGAGGTCGACGATCTGGCCCGCCGCCTTGAATTTGCTGACGATCGGATCGACGCGCGCCATCACCTGCTGCAGGACGATTTGCTGGAACTGCTCCCGCAGATCGGGATGAAACGGCAGCTCCTGGACGAGAATTTTGAACAACGACATGTTTTGTTCGAGGAATTCGATCCGGTTCTCGATCAGCGCCCGCAAAAATTGGTCGAAGCGTTCGTAGTCCGTCTTCAGCACGCCCCGGAACTCACGGAGCAAGAAAGGGGCAAGCATTTTGATCATGGCCGGCGTGGCGATCTTAAGCAGCAGATCCTTTTTCGTCTTGTAGTGGCGAAAGATCGTGCCCTCGGCCACTTTGGCGCGCTGCGCGATTTCGCTGGTGGACGATGCGGCGAAGCCTTTTTCCGCGAACACTTCGATCGCCGCTTTGACGATTCGTTTTTGTTTTTCCGTCATCCGATCCGATTCGAACGAAAGCTGCAGCAGTTCGTCCATCCACGGTTCGACTCGTGCGTCCATTTTTCGTTTCCACTCCCGACAGTTTCATGCATCTTAACGTTGGCCGTCAGCATGATCTTATCATATTCGGGCGCGTTTCATTAAATCGGACGCTGTTTTTTCAAGGCCAATACGTTCAGCAGCGCGAACGCCGCCGAGAAACCGAGCAGCACCAACACATCCGCCCAGATGTCGCCGAGTCCTTCTCCCCGGATCATAATGCTCCTGAGCGCGTCGGCGCCGTAGTAAAGCGGCATGACATAGCTGACGTTTTGCAGCCAAGGCTCCATCGCGTCCAGATTGAACAGGCCCGAAAAGAAAACCTGCGGAACAATCACGACCGGGATGAACTGGATAATCTGAAACTCGTTGCCCGCAAAGGAAGACAGCAGCGTTCCCAGCGTGAGCGCCGTCATCGTCAGCAGCAAATTGACCAGCAGGACAAGCCAGATCGAGCCCTCCATATACAGCCCGAGCACGTCGACCGCAAACCAGGCGATCAAAGCCGCCTGCAGCAGCGCGAACAGCCCGAAACCGGACAAATAGCCGGCGACCAGCTCCGTGCGGCGGATCGGCGTCGCCAGCAGGCGTTCCAGCGTCCCGGTCGTGCGCTCGCGAAGAAACGCGACCCCGGCGAGAAGGAAGACGAAGAAAAAGGAGAAAAAGCCGATCAGCACCGGTCCGAACGAGTCGAAGGAGGTCAAGCTTTCTTTTCCGTACATATACGATACGGCAGGCTGAACGCCGGCGCCGCCCGCGACGGATTGCACGGTTTGTTGAATGGTGAGAAGGGCGGCTTTGCTTACCGAAGGGTCGCTGCCTTCCAGCAGGATGGAAGGAACGCCGCCGCGAACGGAGACGATCGCATCCAGCTTGCCTTTCCGCATTTCCGCTTCCGCCTGCTCCGCCGTGTCGAAGGAGCGGACATCGGCGCCGGCCTGCTCCAGCCGTTCCGTTAGCGGAGCGGGCACCTGGACCGTGCCGATATGCGGCTTCACCGTCTGGCCGTTAAACACGAAATGCACGAGCGTCAGCACGAGCAGGGGCGCCGCAAACAGCAGAGCCAGCGTCCGCTTGTCGCGGATAAATTGACGGATAATGCGTACCGCCAGCGCGCGCGTTCTCATGTCCGATCGCCTCCTCCCAGCAAAATGAACGCTTCTTCGATCGTTTGGGCGCCGGCGCGGGCTTTCAGTTCGCCCGGACTGCCTACGGCGGTCAGCCGCCCGTCCCGGATCAGGCCGATCCGGTCGCAATGTTCCGCCTCGTCCATCACGTGCGTCGTCAAAATAATGGTGGTTCCGCTGTCGCGCCATCTGAGCAGCTCCTGCCAAATCGACCGGCGCAGCACGGGATCGATGCCGACCGTCGGCTCGTCGAGAACGAGCAGCTCGGGCTCGTGCAGCAGCGCGATGGCGAGCGACAGCCGCCGCTTCATGCCGCCGGAGAAAGCGGCCACCGGCTTTTCCAAGTGGTCGAGCAGATCGACGACGGCCGCCGCCGCTTGAATCCGCTCGCTGCGTTTGGCGCCTTTAAGCCCGTATAAAGAAGCGAAGAACAGCAGATTCTCCTTTGCGGTCAATTCGTTGTACAAGGCATCGGACTGGGCCATATAGCCGAAGCGGCGAAACATGCTCAGCTTGGGCATCCGCTCGCCAAGCAGCTCTACCGTTCCTCCGTCGGCTTTGTCGATCCCCGTGATCAGCTTGATCAGCGTTGTTTTCCCGGAGCCGGACGGCCCTAGAAGGCCGAACAGCTCGCCACGGCCAACGCGGAGCGTCAAGCGGTCGAGCACGGTGCGGCGTCCGAATCGGCGGGTAACCTCGCGAAGTTCCGCAACGGCGGCGCGTTGGCCGTTTCCGGCTTCTGCGGCAATGAGGCTCATTGGACATCCCCCTCGAAAAAAAGTGAGTAATCACTCATTTTTGTTGACAAGATTGATTATAAACGGATTTCCGATATTGTAAAGGGAGTCGTCACGTTTTTCGATAGAAGCCAAAATTTGATATAATGCCGTTATTCGGCGTGTCAGAAGCGAGAGGTGAAAGCGATTGGAACAGACGAGTTTCGAAGATTGCGACCTTCCGTGCGGGGGAACGGAAACGGATTTGCAGCCCGTAAAACGGCAAATGCTGGACGAGTCTTCCGTAATCGAGCTGGCGGAATGGTTCAAAGCGTTAAGCGACCCGACGCGGCTTCGGCTGATCGACGCGTTGATGCAAAAGGAACTGTGCGTACACGATTTGTCCGTCCTGCTGGAAATGAACCAGTCGGCCGTGTCGCATCAGTTGCGCTATCTGCGCAATATCCGGATGGTCAAACGAAGAAAAGTCGGCAAAACGGTTTTTTATTCGCTGGACGACGCGCATATCGAGGCGATGTTTCGCGCCACGCTGCAGCATTTGCGGCATAAATGAACGCGGCGCGGAGGCAGCCGCTCTAGCTTGGGGCGATTTATGCGCTTCGGCAATCGCGGATCGCGCTGACCGGAACGGCGCGCTTGGCACGGGTTTTGCTTACCGCCGAAGGCGGCCTATGGTACAATATCGGCGGTATGGAATATACATGACATTTCAGGGGAGCGGCAGGGGGCAAACATGGCGGAAAAGGAAGAATTGATCCGGTTCGGCGTATCGTTTCCGGCGCCGCTTATCGAGCAGTTTGACCGCTATATCGAGGAGCAGGGCTACACCAACCGGTCCGAGGCGATTCGGGATTTGGCGAGAAAGGCGATGCTGGAGCCTTCAAGGCTCCATTCCGACGAGCATGTCGCGGGCACGATCGTCATGGTGTACGACCACCATGTCAGCGAGCTGCCGCAGTTGCTTACGGAGCTGCAGCACCGTTTTCATCACAGCATTATTTCGACGATGCACGTTCATTTGAATCACGCGCAATGTCTGGAGGTCATTGTCGTCCGCGGCAGGCTTTCGGAGCTTCGCGCGCTTCACCAGCAGATTCAAGTGCAGAAAGGCGTTTTCTATGCCGAGCTGTCGGTCACGTACGCCGACGAACATGGCGGACATCGCCATGCCGGGCCGGAGGACGGCCATGACCATCATCATGGAGAATGAGCCTCGATAACCAGCAGTCCCGACGAAAAACCGGAGCTTTGTCTCCGGTTTTTTTGGTTGGGTTCCCAAAAACGGGATGACAGCTTTTCTGTCGTGTGCTACTATTTAATAAAATCGTAACACCGATTTTGGTCCGCAGGGGTCGATTGATCGGGGCGTTGCCTAGCAGCGAAGAACAAAAGCGGAAATCGGAGGAGCAAAATGGGAAGCAAGCGAAGGTTGTCGTTGGTCTGGTTGGTTATGATTGCCGTTGTATCCGTTATGGCTGCGGGCTGCGGCTCGAAGGCCGGCACGCAGGGGGAAGCGAAAGCTGCCGACGAATTGACCGTGGCCGTCGGTTCGGAACCCGAAACCGGGTTCGACCCGATCGCGGGATGGGGACGGTACGGCTCGCCCTTGTTTCAGAGCACGCTGCTCAAGCGGGATGACGATTTGAACATCGTCAACGATTTGGCGACGGGCTACGAAGTCAGCGGCGACGGCCTCGTCTGGACGGTGAAGCTGCGCACGGACGCGAAGTTTACGGACGGGCATAAGGTGACGGCCGAGGACGTGAAATTCACGTTCGAGACGGCCGCGAAAAGCGGCACCGTCGTCGACCTGACCAATTTGCAAAGCGTGGAGGCGCGGGGCGGCGATACGGTGATTTTTACGTTGAAAAAACCGCAATCGACGTTCGTCGCCCTGCTCACGACCATGGGCATCGTGCCGAAGCACGCTTACGGCAGCGATTACGCCAGCCATCCGGTCGGCTCCGGACCTTTCAAGCTCGTGCAGTGGGACAAAGGGCAGCAGGCGATCGTGGAGGCCAATCCGGATTATTACGGGGACAAGCCCTTTTTCAAAAAAATCACGTTTCTGTTTCTGAGCGAGGACGCTGCGTTCGCCGCCGCCCAATCCGGCCAAGTCGACGTCGCCTATATTCCGTCCGCCTTCAGCAAACGGAAGGTGGCGGGCATGCGGCTCGAAGACATTCACACCGTCGACAACCGCGGCATCGCGTTTCCTTACGTGCCTTCCGGAGGCACAACCAAAGAAGGATACCCGATCGGCAACGACGTCACGTCGGATATCGCCATCCGCAAGGCGATGAACTATGTGATCGACCGCAAGGCGCTGGTCGAAGGCGTGTTGGAGGGGTACGGGTCCCCCGCCTATTCGCCCGTCGACGGGCTTCCGTGGTGGAACGAGCAGACGGTCATCCGCGACGCGGATGTCGAAAAGGCGAAAAAAATATTGCGCGACGCCGGCTGGGCGGACCGCGACGGAGACGGCGTGGCGGAAAAAGGCGCGCTCAAGGCGGAATTCACGCTGCTGTATCCGTCGGGGGACGTGACCCGGCAATCGCTTGCGCTCGCGGCCGCGGACATGGTCAAGGCAGCTGGCATCCGGATCGACGTCGAAGGAAAAAGCTGGGACGAAATCAAGAAGCGAATGCACGCCGACGCCGTTCTGTTCGGCTTCGGCAGCCACGATCCGCTCGAAATGTACATGCTGTACAGTTCGGCATATCGCGGGGTCGATTACAATAACAGCGGCTATTACGCCAATCCTGCCGTGGACGCGTGGATGGACAAGGCCTTGTCGGCGAAAACGGAGGCGGAGGCGCTCGCGTATTGGAAAAAAGCCCAGTGGGACGGCCAAACCGGCGCCAGCGCGCTCGGGGATGCGCCGTGGGCATGGCTTGTCAACCTCGATCATTTGTATCTGGTCAGGGAGGGGCTCGACATCGGCAAGCAGCGCATTCAGCCGCACGGGCACGGATGGCCGGTGACCGATAACATTGCGGAGTGGAAATGGAAGGATTGACGGAAGAAGGGACCGGACATGCTGCGTAACTTGTGCGCTTTTGCAGGCTGGAAGGCGATTCGGCTTGTCCTGCTGCTCGCCGCGGTGAGCGTCATTTCGTTTATGCTGATCGAATGGTCGCCGATCGACCCTGTCCAGGCCTATATCGGCGCCGACATGCTGCGGGTAGGGCCGGAGCAGCGCGAAGCCATTGCGGCGTATTGGGGACTCGACCGGCCGCCGGCGGAACGGTTTTTCAAATGGGCCGCCGCTTTGCTGCAGGGCGATATGGGCACTTCGATGATCTACCGCCAGCCGGTCTCGCAGGTCATTGCGGAACGCTTCGCCGCTTCCGCCCTGCTGATGGCGGCCGCATGGCTCCTGTCCGGCCTCGTCGGGTTCGCCGCGGGCGTGATCGCCGCGGCGCGCCGCGGCCGCCTGATCGACCGGGCGGTGCAGTGGATCTGCTATACGCTCGCTTCCACGCCGACGTTCTGGCTCGGGCTATTGCTGCTGATGACCTTCGCGGTCTGGCTGGGCTGGTTTCCGGTCGGGCTCAGCGTCCCCGCCGGGGTATTGGCGGACCAGGTGACGCTCGCCGACCGGATCCGGCACATGGCGCTGCCCGCGCTCACGCTGAGCGTCGCCGGCATCGCCCCGGTCGCGCTGCATACGCGGCAGAAGCTGATCGATGTGCTCTCCAGCGATTACGTGCTGTTCGCGAAAGCGCGGGGAGAGAAGGGAGCGGGGCTTCTGCTGCGGCACGGTCTGCGCAACATCGCGATACCGGCCGTTACGCTGCAGCTCGCTTCGTTCAGCGAACTGTTCGGCGGAGCCGTCTTGGCGGAGCAGGTGTTTTCGTATCCCGGTCTCGGACAGGCGACGGTGGAGGCGGGGCTGCGCGGGGATGTGCCGCTGCTGCTCGGCCTTGTGCTCTGCAGCGCCGTGTTCGTATTTGCGGGCAATACGATGGCGGATCTGATCGGCCGCATGATCGATCCGCGCATCCGGGAAGGCAAGGTGCTGTAGATGGGGCGTCATTACCGGCTGACCCGGCGTTTTATGCTCGGAAACCGTATGAACCGCAGGCAGCGTTCGGCCGTGACGGCCGTTCTGATCGCCGTCCTGCTGGCCGCCGTCTCGATCGGCGCCGCGCTTCTCGGCCAAGGCGGCCTGAATACGCATCTTGACATGCGGAACCTGCCGCCGTCGGCGATGCACCCTTTCGGGACCGATTGGCTGGGCAGGGATATGTTTACCCGCACGGTCAAAGGTCTTGCCCTCAGCGTGCGGGTCGGATTGGCGGCGGCATGCTTTAGCGCCGCGATTGCCGCCGCGGTCGGCCTGGCGTCTGCCGCGCTCGGCAAAACGGCGGACCGGCTGCTGTCCTGGCTGATCGATCTGTTTCTCAGCGTTCCCCATCTGGTCTCGCTGATTTTGATCGCGTTCGTGTGCGGCGGCGGCATGAAGGGCGTCATCGCCGGCGTTGCGCTGACGCATTGGCCGAGCCTCGCCAGAATCATTCGGGCGGAAGCGCTCCAGCTTCGCGCGGCCGATTACGCGCACGTCTCGAGGCGATTGGGCAAATCGCGCTGGTGGGTTGCGACCCGGCACTTTATGCCCCATATCGCGCCGCAGCTGCTCGTCGGCCTGCTGATGCTGTTTCCGCATGCGATTCTGCACGAGGCCGCGATTTCGTTTATCGGGCTTGGCCTGTCGCCGCATGAGCCCTCGATCGGCATCATTTTGTCCGAGGCGATGCGCTATTTGTCCGCGGGGTTGTGGTGGCTGGCCGTGTTTCCGGGGCTTGCGCTGCTCGTTGTCGTCCGTTCGTTCGACCGCCTGGGCGAGCATGTGCGGTGCCTGACCGATCCGAGGCATGCGAGGGAATAGCGGAGCGTCGAATCCCGTCCTTTAACGTTCAAGCGCCGGGAGAGGATCGGGAGAGGACAAAGGGCGGATTTGTAAAGGGAGGTGTGCGGTATGCCGCTGCTGGAAGTAAACAACCTGTCGGTCGCGTTCGCCCGGTATGCGGGCGGATTTCAGCGCCGGATGGAGCAGGCGATTGTCGGCCTGGACCTGTCGGTCGAAGCGGGAGAGATCGTCGCCGTCATCGGCTCGAGCGGCTCCGGCAAAAGCTTGCTGGCGCACGCCGTGCTGGGCATACTTCCCGGCCATGCGCAGGTGACGGGAACGATTCAATATGACGGTGAGCCGCTGAACGAACGGCGGATCGCGGCTTTGCGCGGGAACGAAATCGTCCTTGTGCCGCAATCGGTGAGCTTTCTGGACCCGCTGCAGCGGGTGGGGGCGCAGGTGCGCACGACCGCCCGCGGAACCGATCCGGCGGCGACGGTCCGTTCGGTGTTTAAGCGGCTGCGGCTGGCCGAAGCGGTCGGACGGTTGTTTCCGTTCCAATTGTCCGGAGGGATGGCCCGCCGGGTGCTGGTGTCGACGGCGGCTGTGTCGGCGGCGAGGCTGATCGTCGCGGACGAACCGACGCCGGGCATGCAAGCGGAGGATGTAAACGAAACGTTGAGCATGCTTCGCGAGATGGCGGACAAAGGCAGCGGCGTGCTGCTCATTACGCACGATATCGAGGCGGCGCTGCGCGTTGCGGACAAGGTCGCCGTTTTCTATGCCGGGACGACGGTCGAACTTGCGAAAGCCGCGGACTTTGCGGGCGACGGCTCGAATTTGCGCCATCCGTACAGCAGAGCGCTGTGGCAGGCGCTTCCGCGCAACGGCTTCAAGCCGCTGCCGGGAACGCAGCCTTCGCAGGACGAGTTGCCGTCCGGCTGTCTGTTTGCGCCGCGCTGCCCTTTCGCCACCGAAGCTTGCTCAGCCGAACGTCCCGCCATACGGGAAGTGCGCGGCGGATGGACGAGGTGTTTCCATGCTTCTTGAATGCCGAAATCTGGCCTATCGTTATTCGGGCGGCCCGTACGTTTTCCGCGGCGTCAGCCTGAGCGTCGCTTCCGGCGAAGCGGTCGGGCTGATCGGGCCGAGCGGCTGCGGGAAGACGACGCTGGGCCGCATTCTCGCCGGTTACGCCGCAGCCGCGGAAGGAACCGTCCTGCTGGACGGAAAGCCGATTCCGCCGAAGGGCTATCATCCGGTGCAGATGGTGTTCCAGCATCCGGAGAAGGCGGTTAATCCGCGCTGGCGCCTGCGCAGGACGCTGGCGGAAAGCCGGATGCCGGAGGCGGCCGAATTGCGGCGGCTCGGCATCGACGAGGCGTGGCTGGACCGCTGGCCGCATGAACTGTCCGCAGGCGAGCTGCAGCGAATCTGCATCGCGCGCGCGCTCGGCCCGCGTACCCGGTTCCTGATCGCCGACGAAATGACGGCGATGCTGGATGCGATTACGCAAGCCCGAATCTGGCATGCCGTCCTCGCCATAGCCAAAGAACGCGCCATCGGCATGCTCGTGATCACCCACGACCGGGCGCTCGCCGAGGCGGTTTGCGACCGCGTTGTGACATGGGACCGCTTATCGATCGGCTAACGCGGGAATTGCGCGAAGATGGGAACGGTTGTAAATTTTCTTTGCCGTCGGCTGCGCAATCGGTTACGATAGAGGATATACGGTTCGGGCATTCGGACAAGCAAAGGGGAAGAGAACACGGTTTATGCGGTTATGGTCAATCATCTTTGCTGCGTTGGTATTGCTGTTGACATTCCCGATCGATCAGGAAAGGCTCCTCGCTTCTGCGGCAAGCGCAGCGGCGGAACGGCAGGCGGAGGAGACGGCCGGGCAGAACGGCCGGGAACCGGTGCCGGAGCCGGCGAACATCGCTTCGGAATCCGCGATTCTGATCGACCAGGAATCCGGGCTCGTGCTTTTCGCGAAGAATGCGTTTGCACGCATGTATCCTGCCAGCATTACCAAAATCGTCACCGCGATCGTCGCGATTGAAACCTCCGAGTTGGACGAAACGGTGACCGTTTCCAAGGAAGCGAGAAACGAAGACGGAACCCGCGTTTACTTGTCCGAAGGCGAGCAAAAAACGATGGAGCAGATGCTGTACGCCATGATGCTCAATTCCGGAAACGACGCGGCGACGGCGATCGCCGAGCATATCGACGGCTCCAAGGCGCTGTTCGCCGAGCGGATGAACGAATTCGTCCGCGACGTCGTCGGGGTTCACGATTCCAACTTCGTCAACCCGTCCGGCCTTCCCGACGAGAATCATTACACGACCGCTTACGACATGGCCCAGATCGCCCGCTACGCGATGCGGAACGAAACGTTCCGCACCATCGTCTCGACGGTTCGGATGCCCTGGGACGGATTGGAATGGAAATCCACTCTTATCAATCATAACCGGTTGCTCACCAGCTATGAAGGCGCCACGGGGATCAAGAACGGCTATACGAGGGCAGCCGGCAACACGCTGGCCTCCTCGGCGACCCGGGGGGACAAAAGCCTGATCGGAGTCGTGTTGAAGGCGCCCAGCAGCAATCAGGCTTATAAGGATATGACGGCGCTTTTCGACTACGGTTTTGCGGCCTTTCAATCGAACACGCTGTTTGCCAAGGGGGAAACTTATACCGAAGAGGAAGGCGATACGACGCGGGAGTGGGTCGCGCAGCAGCCGATCCGCGTTCTGGCGCGCAGCGGCGACCAGCCGCACATGAGCGTAGACTCGCAGGGACAAGTCATGGTCGAGAACGATTTCGGCCCGCAGAAGGTCGGGCAGCTCGAACCGGTCAAGACGCAGGTTCATGCCATGCGGAGCGAGGAAGCCGCCGCCATGCCGGAGACGGAGAAGGAAGCGGCGACGTCCAGCCCCTATGCGATATGGATGCCGGCTGCGGGGATCGTTGTCGCAGCGGCAGCCGTATGGGCGGCGGCCAAGAGGCGCAAACGGAATCGGGATACCTCGGATTTTTAATGCTTTCCGCAAGTGCGGAAAAGGGGGCGGCGCCGTTGGGGTTCGTGATTGGACTTACCATTTGGTTGATTGGAGCGCTGATCTTTTTCTTTGTCCTGTATCTGGTCATCCAGACAGCCGTCGACAACTCCGAATTGGCGCAAACGCTGCGAAATATCGAGCGGTTATTGGCAGCAAGGCCGGCCTCGCCGGAACGGCCGCTTCCCGAACGGGGGGCGCTTCCGCAAGAGGACGGCGAGCAGCAGGAGGTGTGCCCCGGGTGTGGCGCTCACGCCGGCATTTCGGCCGAAATCTGTCCGGCCTGCGATTGGGCGGGACTGCCGGCTGAAGCTTTGAACGCAAAAGCGTCCTCGCCTTAGGGAAGGCGGGGACGCTTTTTTGGCGGATGCCGGCTTTGTCGTGGCTCAAGACAGCGGGTACTGGCACTTGCCTAGGGCACAACTTAATGGGTGCTGACATTTGCCGTAACACAAACCAGCGGATGCTGCCGTTTGCCGCGGCACAAGCCAGCGGATGTGGAGTCTTCCCATGGACGCAGCCAGCGGGAGCGGACACAGGATCCGCTAATTCACCTTTTTCGCTCCCAATCGGCTTTCATACGGACCGTGGAGCCGTTATTTCCTTCAAATCACGCCTGGACGGCGTCGTTTCGATGGAATAACGGAACCTGTGTCTGCATTGCCTGCTGATTAGCCGTTTTATGACAGAATAGCGGCATTACGGTCCGTTCGGTCCGATCGTCTCCGTGCTTCCGGACGGGGACGATACCGGATCGTCGGGCAGAACGGGCTTGAACTTGGCGTCCACATACGTAACCGCGCTTACTTCGGTCACGACTTGCGGATACATTTGGTCGGGATCCGGCAAGACCGGCTCGGCGTAGATGACCGCCTGATCGCCGGCGAACCGGATGGACGCGATCCGAAGGCCGTAGCCGGGATGCGGCGCCGTCGCCTTGACCGTAACTTCGGTCACGCGCTCGTTGACGGCTTTCGTCTCCAGCTTGAAACCGGTCAGCGGGCTAATGTCTTCTCCCGGAGCCGGATCGACCGGCGGCGTCTTCCGGACGAATTCCATCGCGTTGTACAGCCATTCGGCCGCTTCGCCCCGCGTAATATACGCCTTCGGATTAAAGTTTCCTTTTTTGTCGAGCGAGGCGATCTTCGTAATCAGCAGTTTTTGAATGCTGTTCATGTACCGGGTTTCGACTTTGTCCTCGTCGCCGATCAGAATGAATTGTTCCGTGTACGCATGCGCCCCGTTCGCCTCGATGCCGAGGAACAGATGATGGGCGAACTGCTCGCGCGTCATCCATTGGCCGGGCTTGACGTCCCGGGGAATGTCCAATCCGTTGGCGTTGGCGGCGACAAAGGCTTTCGAATACCAGGCGTCGTTCTTCACGTTCGTGAAATAGTCGCTTGCGAGCGGCTCTTTGATAAACGAGAACTTGGCGAGGCTGATGTTCAGCCCCTTGACGATCATGGAAATCCCCGCTGCATACGACAGTTTGCCGTTCGGCTCGAACTTGTCCTTGCCGATTCCGCTGATAATCCCTTTCTCCTTCAATGCATGGATCTTGCCGGCATGCTTGGACGCTTGCGTATCCGAAAAGGCGAAGGCGGACGGAGTCAAGGTCAGCAAGAGCAGCGCCGACAGCAGCCAGACAACACTTTTTTTCATCATCATCGCACTCCTTTACACTAGCATTTTTCCATGCATCTCTCTAACGAACCAGCCCTGAAATAGGTTGCGGCAAAAAGGTTTTCGAGGAAAAAATTTCGGCGGCAATCTCCGGCAACCGTCTCCGGCGACCATCTCCTGTGGCCATGCGGCCATACGTGCGTGCGAGCGCCGTTCCCCGGACTTGGTGTTACGCCCGAACGCGGCCGGACTTCCGGTACAGCCAGGAGCAGATCACGGACAAAAGGCCGATCCCCGCAAGGGCCCAGAAGAGAAGCTCATACGTGCTCGAAAGCGGAAGCCGCTCGCGCGCGGCCAGAATGCTGCCGCTGACGGCAGCGATGAACGCGCCGCCGAAAAACTGCGTGAGCTGAAACAGCCCCATGCCGGCGCCTACGTTTTCCTCGGGCAGCACCTGCGACAATTCGTTCGAGACGCTGGCGTTCAGGGCGGAAAAGCCGACGATCATGAGCATGTAAATGAACATGACGGCGTAATACGAGCGTTCGGCGTACAGGGCGAACAGCACGCCCGATGCGGCCAGGGGCCACGGAGCCAACCGCAGCAGGTGGCGATTGCCGAAGCGGTCGATGATTTTGCCGATTTGATTCGACAGGAGCATCGAGACGAACGCGCCCGGAAACACGACCAGGCCGGACTGCCCCGGCGTCAAACCGTACAGATGCGCGAGCAGCTGGGGCAGGAGAAACAGCAGGGCGAAGTTGTTGACGTACGCGACGACGCCCAGCGTGCTGAGCAGAAGATAGCGCCGGTTGCGAAACAGCGCCGGCTGGATGAACGGATCCTTCGCGCGGCGAATCCGCAGTCCGAACAGGAACAGCCCGACAATGCCGGCGGCCAGCGCCCAATAGCTGCGGTTCGTCAGGAAAAGCAGCAGGCCCGTCGATCCGGCGCCGATCAGAACCGCGCCCGGCCAATCGAACGCGCCTTTGCCGAAAGGCTCGTCGGGCAGCAGACGAAACACGGCCGGAAGCAGCAGCAGGCAACAGCAAGTGACCAGAAACAGGTCGTGCCAGCCCCAATATTGCGTGATCGCTCCGCCGATGACGGGGCCCAGCCCGAGGCCGAGCGACGCCGCGGACGAAATGAGCGCCATCGCTTTGCCGCGCCGGGACAGCGGGACGTACCGGGAGATGAGCACGATGGCCAGGCTCAGGACGGAGCCGGCTCCCGCAGCCTGGACAATACGGGCACAAAGCAGCAAAATAAAGATATGGCTGAAAAAGCCCAGCACCGATGCGCCGCCCAGACACATCAGGCCGATGGCGAGCAGAATCCGGATCGGCACCCTATCGGACAATCGGCTGTAGGTAATGGACGAGATCGCAAAGACGATGGAATATCCGGTCACGATCCACGATGCGGCTGCGGGCGACAGTTCGAATTGCCGGGTGACGATCGGCAGGGCCAGGTTGAACATCATCGTATTCATGATGACGAGCACGAGAATGGCGCCAAGAAGCGGAATGACCCATCCTTCCCGCAGGACGGATGGATCGCCGCAGGCCGGCTTGCAAGGGGCTAACGTTTCGTTTGACATAGCGTTCTCCTTTGAAGATGAATAAAGATGGAAAATAAAACCTTCGAAAGTTCTAAGATCATCGAACATTAAAAATATAACACGATGTATGATACAATTCAATCAGGAGACCGGAGCGGGAGGAGGTAGAACGTTGAAGATTTTGTACCATCCGAAAAAGGAAGACATCCATCTGACGGCCGTGCTGGCGGCGCTAAGCGATCCGATCCGCATTCGCCTCGTGCTCGACATCGCCAAGAGCGGAGAACGCCCTTGCGGGACGTTCGAGCAGCCGGTCGCCAAATCGACGATGTCCCATCATGTGCGCACGCTGCGGGAAGCGGGCGTATTGAATGTCCGCGTACAGGGCACGCAGCATCTCCTGTCGCTCAGGTCGGAAGATTTGGAGGAGCGCTTCCCCGGAGTGCTTACGTCCATTTTGAAAGCAGCCGAAGCGTTGGAGAGAGAGGTGCCGCGTTAGATCAAAGGGGCGGGAAGGGGCAGGATCGCCCGCGTCGGTTCCGGCCCGAGCCGCCGCGCCGGATGACGATTGGCGTTGTGCGCGGTAGGCCTAACATGAATCATGGGAAAGAAGGCGGAAAGAGATGCTCAAAAAACAGTTGTGGATCGGCGGAGAATGGGTTCCGTCCCGGGAGTATGCGGTGGTCAAATCGCCGTATTCCCTTGAGCCCGTCGCGGAAGTGGCGCAGGCCGGCGAGGAGGAGACGGAAGCGGCGATTGCCGCGGCGCAGCGGGCGTTTGGGGAGATGGCCGCGATGCCGGCCCATGAGCGCGGCTCGATCCTCGAGAGGGTCGCCGGGTTGATGACCGCCCGCAAGGAGGAACTGGCCGGGCTTCTCGTCCGGGAGGCCGCCAAGCCGCTGAAAACCGCCCGCGGCGAAATCGACCGCACGATCCAAACGTACAAATTCGCGGCGCAGGAAGCGCGGCGAATTCACGGCGAGACCGTTCCGCTCGACGCGGCGCCCGGCGGCGAAGGACGCGTCGCCTTTACCGTCCGCAAGCCGCTCGGCGTCGTAGCCGCGATTACGCCGTTCAACTTTCCGTTTAATCTGGTGGCTCACAAGGTCGGCCCGGCCATCGCGGCCGGCAATACGGTCGTGCTCAAGCCGGCGGGACAAACGCCGCTGTCCGCGCTCGCGGTCGCGGAGCTGTTTCGGGAGGCGGGCCTGCCTGCGGGAGCGCTGAACGTCGTGCCGGGCCAAGGCGCGGTCGTCGGCGAGAGGCTGGTGCGCGATCCGCGCGTGAAGGCCGTTTCGTTTACGGGCAGCCCGGAGGTGGGCATCGCGCTCAGGAGCAAGGCGGGCTTAAAGCGCGTAACCCTCGAGCTCGGCTCGAATTCCGCGCTGATTATCGACGATACGGCGCCGCTGACCGACGAACTGATCGCCCGGTGCGTGCAGGGGGCTTTCGGGTTCAGCGGGCAGGTCTGCATCTCCATTCAGCGCATTTACGTGCATGAATCGAAATACGAGGACTTTCTGAACAAGTTCACGCGGGCCGCCGGGAAATTGGTCGTCGGCGATCCGGCGGACGAGCGCACGGATCTATCTGCTCTTATTCACCCGAAGGAAGTGCAGCGGATGGAGCGCTGGGTCGCCTCGGCCAAAGCGCGCGGAGCGTCCGTCGCGCTGGGCGGCCACGCGGTTTCGGACACCGTGTATGCGCCGACCGTTCTGACGGGCGTGCCGAAGGACGAGGCCGTCTCTTGCCAGGAAGTGTTCGGGCCGATCGTCTGCGTCGCGCCGTTCGCAACGCTGGAAGAAGCGATCGCCAATGTGAACGACTCGCGCTACGGTCTGCAGGCGGGAATTTATACGCAAAATCTTTCCGCCGCGATGAAGGCCGCCGACCGGATCGAAGCGGGCGGGGTCATGATCAACGATTTCCCGACGTTCCGGGTCGACCATATGCCTTACGGCGGCGTAAAGGAAAGCGGGATCGGCCGGGAGGGCGTCCGGTACGCGATCGAAGAGCTGACGGAGCTGAAGCTGATCGCCATCAAGCTGTAATCGGCGGGAGGGCGCTCGGCATGCGGCCGAAGACGGCTTCGGGCGCAGACCTCCGAACGGCGCGGTTCGCAGGCCGCGCTCGCCTTGATGCGCCCGTTTCGGCGCAGACGTTTACGGGCCGTCTGCGGACCACCCGACGATGCGGACATATTCCCGCGGGCCGAACGGCTCGCTGCCATCGGGCGCCGGGCTCGGCGGCACCGAGCGGATCGTGTACAAGCCTTCGGTCGAAGGAGAAGGCCGCTGCCGCAGCCGCCCGTTCAGCTGCCAGCCGATCAGCAGCAGCAAGAGAAAAAGGCAGACGCAGACAAGCGCTTTGCGTTTGAGCATTTGAGGATCACTCCCGGCTTTTGTTGTTCAAGTGATCCCCATTCGCGGCCTTGCGCATACGCAAGGCGCTTCCCGGGCTGCTGCCGTGTCAACTCATATAAAAATGTTACCGAAGGATAATGGTTCACTCACGTAATTTTGTTACCCAGTGGAGGCTGTTACATAGCCTCCACTGGGCGCGTAGCGGAGGCAGGCGTCACGGGTTGGGA